>Ga0172373_10000405_pt1 | contig 71380 bp, 68 predicted proteins | sample Lak10m_2_FD_114546 | JGI IMG/M metagenome (GOLD analysis project Ga0172373, IMG submission 114546) | Freshwater microbial communities from Kabuno Bay, South-Kivu, Congo - kab_092012_10m | ecosystem: Environmental > Aquatic > Freshwater > Lake | place: Democratic Republic of the Congo...
CCTTGTTCCTTGTTCCCTGTTCCTTGCTATCTGTTATCTGAAACCACCCGTTGAAAAAGGATATCGGTCTTCCCCGATCCGAGTGCGGCACGGATTTTTCCGGCCGTCTCCGGCAGGAACGGGACGAGCGCGACGGAAAGATACGCGAGCCGATCGAGAAGGGTCCGCATGACACCGGTGAACCGCTCCCGGTCATTCTTCGCGAGCTCCCACGGCTTCTCTTCCTCGATATAACGGTTCGATTCGCGGACCGTCTCCCAGATCTTCTCGAGCGCCTCGGCGAACCGATAGGCATCGATCGGTTCCGAAACCTCCGTCGGATATTCGGGGAATTCCATACCCCCCTTCGCATCGGTATCAAGCCCCTCCGACAACCGCATCACGCGCGACACGAGGTTTCCGAGCCCGTTGGCAAGATCGGCATTGTATTTCTCGGTCATCTTCGCCCACGAGAGATCTCCGTCCTTGGAATACGGAAGCGCCGTGAGGAGCAGGTATCGCGCCCCGTCCTTTCCGAACCGCTCCACCAATTCCCCCGGATACAGGACGTTGCCGAGCGACTTGGACATCTTCTGCCCATCGATGGTCAGGTACTCGTGCGCGTAGATTTTCGTCGGAAGCGGAAGTTTCGCCGAAAGCAGCATGGCCGGCCAGTAGATGGCATGAAAACGGAGAATGCCTTTGCCGATGACATGGACCCGCTCGCCGTCACCCGCCCAGAATTTCCGATAGTCCGCGCCGTCACCCGCGAAATCGAGCGCGGTGACATAGTTCGCGAGCGCGTCCACCCAGACATACATGATCTGAGACTCGTCGCCGGGCACCGGAACGCCCCACCCCTTCGCGCGTGCCACGGATCGGGAAACCGAGAAATCCTCGAGTCCCCCGTCGATGAACGAAAGGACCTCGTTCTTCCTGAAATCCGGAACGATCGAAAGCTCCCCGGACATGATCAACCGCCGAAGGACATCCTGATACGCCGAAAGCCGGAAGAACCAGTTCTCCTCCTCGACGATCTCCGGCGCCGTCAGATGCTCCGGACATTTGCAGTCGACCAGGTCCTTCTCCGTCTTGAACTCCTCGCACCCCACGCAATAAAGGCCCTTGTAACTCTTCTTGTAGAGATCGTCCGGATCCATCGCGCCCCAGAATCTCTTCGCGCCCGCGAAGTGGATATCCTCCGTCGTCCGAATAAAACGGTCGAACGAGAGCCCGAGTGAGTTTCCGAGGGACTTGAACGCTTCGGCATTCTCCTTCACATATTCGTCGACGGGCCTTCCCGCCTTCTCCGCGCCCTGGACGTTCTTGAGACTGTTCTCATCGGTCCCCGTCAGGAAAAAGACATCCTCACCGAGGACATCGCGATGATACCGGGCGACCGCATCGGTCAATACCTTCTCCGAGGCGTGCCCGACATGCGGTTCGCCGTTCACGTAGTCGATCGCCGTGGTGATGAAAAACGGTTTGGTCATAATTATTTCACGGTATACGGCCCATTAATAAACACGGGTGCTCCACATATTTTTCCGGGCTTGACCCGTAATCCATACCCCATTGAAGCCCGGACCCCGGATCAAGTCCGGGGTGACAGATAAGAGAACCCTTACCCATTATACGCCACGATGACGAATTCACCCTTCACCTTCGACGGTTTGGCCTCGAATCGGGCGAGGACCTCGCCCACGGCCCCACGGACGGTCTCCTCGAACATCTTGGTCAGTTCGCGCCCGAGGATGATCCTCTTCTCCGGGGAGAACGAGGCGAGCAATGCGAGGTTTTTCATGACCCGGTGGGGCGATTCGTAATAGACGACCGGAAGGTCCGACTCCGCGATGAAACGGAAAAACGTCTCGCGCCCCTTCTTGTGCGGCGGGAATCCCTTGAAGACGAACTCGCGCATATCGATACCGGCGACCGACACGATCGCGCCGAGCGCCGACGCCCCCGGAACGGGAACGACGGGAATACCCGAACCGTTCGCGAGCGAGACGAGCCTGTTGCCCGGATCGGACAATCCCGGCGTCCCGGCATCGGTGACATACGCGAACGACTCCCCCGCCGAGAGACGGGCGACGAGCGAGGCGAGCTTCGCCTCATCGGTGTGTTCGTGACACGAGATCGCCGGCACCGATATGCCGTGCCGATCGAGGAGCTTGCGCGTCACGCGCGTATCCTCCGCGAGCACCGCATCGCACTCCTTGAGCGTTCGGAGCGCCCGGAGCGTGATATCTTCCATGTTTCCGATCGGTGTCGCGACGAGATAGAGGGTACCCATACGATGAAACGCTAAAATCTACATTCGAAATGATTGCACGGTTACGACTTGTCATTCCGACCGAGTCTTCGAACGGAGGAATCCGAGGCATTTACCATACGGATCCCCCGACTTCGCCCGAGAGGGTGACAAGATACCTATCGTATTTATTTCGACTCCAGCGTGAGCAGCTTCTCGAGTTTCGCCTTTTTTCGGACATCCTGCGGACCGACGACCGCGAGATTCAGCCGGTCGTTGCGGAAGATGTCCTGGGCGACGCGGAGCACGTCGTCGGCCGTCACACGTTCGATCGCGCGGATCTTGTCCTTCGGCAGGACGATCTCGCTTCGCAGGATCTCCTGCGATACGAGATATTCGATCACCTCGTCGGACCCCTCGAGTCCCATCGCGAGCCCGCCCTTGATGTATTCCTTGGCCTTTCGGAGCTCGTCCTTGCCGACTTTTTCCGTCGCGACCTTCCGGTACTCGTCGAGGATGACCGAGATCGCCTTCTCGAGGTTCCCGTGCTCGACGCCGCATTGTGTCGCGATATATCCGGCGTCATGGAACGCTTCGACCTCGGTACGGACCCGATACGCGAGACCGCGACGCTCCCGCACCTCGATGAAGAGCCGGCTCGACATGCCGCCGCCGAGAATCACGGAGAGGATGCCGAGGGCGAACCGGTCCGGATGATACATATCGTACCCGCGGACGCCGAGAAGGAAGTGCGTCTGATCGGTCTTCTTTTTCCTGATGAACACGCCCGGCGCCGACTGCTTGTCGGAAACCCTGCGGAATTCCGGCCGGGCGCCGGCCTTCACGACACCGAACCGCGCCTCGACTTCGGCCATCACCTTCTTCGGATCGATATTGCCCGCGATGCCGACCACAACGTTCCCCGACACGTAGCCGCGCTCCATGTATCTCACGAAATCGCGCCGCATGAACGCCCTGATGTTCTCCTTCGGTCCGGCGATATCCCATCCGAGCGGCGTGTCGCCGTAGAGGTGCTCCTCCCACAGCTCGCCGACCTTGCGCGCCGGCATGTCCTCGTACATGTTGATCTCCTGGATGATGGTTCCCCGCTCACGCTCGATCTCGTCCTGGTCGATCTTGGCGTTGAGAAACATGTCGGAGACGACATCGAGCGCCGTCCCCCAATGATGCGCCTCCACCTTGGCATAGTATCCGGTATATTCCTTGCCCGTGAACGCGTTGTATTCCGCGCCGATCGAGTCGAGCTCTCGCGAGATGTCGAACGCCGTCGGGCGCTTCTGCGTCCCCTTGAACATCATGTGCTCGAGGAAGTGCGCGATGCCGTTCTCCTTTCGCGACTCGAACCGCGACCCGACGCCGGTCATCACGAGCACGGTCGCCGTCCCCGTTTCCGTCATCGGGGCGAGTATCACACGCAGACCGTTCGGTAGGGTGGTTTTCTTGAATTTCATATCGTCACGAAAGAATTATGGACAATCAACATCAGCCGGCCATCAATTTTCTTCAAAAAAGTCTTCGTCTATTTCTTTAACTTCAAAAACGCTTTTTATCTGGTACCGACGTTGTACTTAATCATCAGGCTTACCAATTCTTCACCATCAATCGGTATTATCTTATGTCCCGCATCTCTAATCTTATCTTTTGCACTCTGATCAAATTCGGAGGTCGTCACAAATATACCCTTGTTCGTATCCCCGCCCATTGCGCCTATAAAATTTCTAATATGAGTTTCTCTTACCTTATTTCCAATGCCGAACCGTTTCGCCTGAATATATATCTTTTCAACGCCTAATTGGTCCTGATTAATAATTCCGTCTATTCCTCCATCCCCTGACTTCGGTGTCTCAAGAAAATCACCATATCCCATCCTCTTAAACAGCTGCAAAACTATCTTTTCAAAATAATATGGGTTTGCTTCGTAAAGTTTCTCATGGAGCGTTTTTTTCAACGCAAGTTGAATACTTTGAAAACCCGCGTCAAGCAGATCTTGCGGGGATGCACTCGCAGAATCTGTCGCTTCTCTATATTTTTTTTGTTTAGAAGTTTCAACGACACTTCCTCGATAACCATCATCATTTCTGATATCCTTCAATGTTAAATTTTCTTTCCTATCAATAATTCCCTTCCCTTTTTCGGTAATTTGTACCGTGCCTCTTTGTGGATACGACACATACCCAGCGAGTTTCAAAAATGTCTTTCCCCATGAAACCCTATTCAGAAATAGGCTGTTACCAGTCGCAGTTTTCTCCCGAAGTTCTTCACTAGTTAAAACGAACTTTCTAGAATCTAACAGTTTCTGTCCCAATACCGAACCTTTAATTACATTGCCATCGTATAACACCTCGAGGATTGGAATAAATGTCTCATCAAATTTTGGAGTGGGCATATATCTATATTCTTACAAATCCAAAATTTGCTACTTCAGATTCTCCGTCAGATACGCCTTGAGTTCCGAAACCGGGACGCGGACCTGTTCCATCGTGTCGCGGTCGCGGACGGTGACGGTGTCCTTGAGTGAGGCATCCTCGCCCATGCCGACCGTGTCGAAGTCAACGGTGACGCAGTACGGCGTGCCGATCTCGTCCTGCCGGCGATACCGCTTACCGACGTTTCCGTTGTCGTCGTATTCGGTAGCGAAGTCGGACTTGATCGAATCGAATATCCCGCGCGCCGCGGCGACGAGCTCGGGCTTGTTGCGAAGAAGCGGGAACACCGCGACCTTGACCGGCGCGAGCTTCTTCGGGAACTTCAACACCACCCTGATTTCCTCTTCCACTCCCCTGCCCGCCTCACTATCCGAAGGATTGTGGGCGGGTCGGACAACCTCCTCGGTATACGCGTCGGTCAGGACCGCAAGGAACGTCCGGTCGACGCCGACCGACGTCTCGACTATCCACGGGATGTACTTCTCCCCCGACTGTGGATCACGGTATGAAAGGTCGACGCCGGAGAACGTGGAATGCTGGGTCAGGTCGTAGTCACTGCGGTTATGCACGCCCTCGAGTTCCTTGAACCCGAACGGGAAACGATATTCGATATCCCACGCGGCCTTCGCGTAGAAGACGAGGTTCTCGTGCTGATGCCACTGCAGATTCTCCTCCTTGAGTCCGAGGTCGAGATAATACTGCCATCGCCGCGCGCGCCACTCCTCGTAGAACTCCGCGGCCGTGTCCGGATGCACGAAGAACTGCATCTCCATCTGCTCGAACTCGCGCTTGCGGAAGATGAACTGCCGGGCGGTGATCTCGTTCCGGAACGCCTTTCCGATCTGCGCGATGCCGAACGGGACCTTCATCCGGGTCGAATCGAGCACGTTCTTGAAATTGACGTAGATACCCTGGCACGTCTCGCCGCGGAGATAGGTCGGCCCGCCCGCATCGTTACGCGAAGCGTTTCGGGCAGGCTCCTTGTCCCAGTCACCGGTGAAATTGCCGAGGTTGGATTTGACGAGCAGATTGAAACTCTTCGCCTCGGTGAAATCGTGCCCGCCGCACTTCGGGCACACGACCTCGTCCTTGTTCGCCGAGAAAAGCGCGTTGATATCCGCCTCGCTCATCTTCTCGTCGGCGAACACACCCGCTTCCTCCAGAAGATGGTCCACGCGTACGCGCGAGTGGCACTTCCTGCACTCGGCCAGAGGATCGCTGAATCCCCCGACATGACCCGACGCCTCCCACACCTTCGGATGCATGAATATCGCGCTGTCGAGTCCGACGATGTTCTCGTTCTCGCGCACCATGGCCTGCCACCACGCCTCGCGGATATTGCGGGCCAACTCGACGCCGTACGGGCCGAAATCATAGACCGCGGCGAACCCGCCGTAGATTTCCGAGCTCGGAAACACGAAGCCGCGCCGTTTCGAAAGCGAGACCAGCTTGTCCATGAGGTTTTCCATATTCGCCATAAAAATGTCCTTATATCCTGAAAAACCGGCTTGTTTCCATTCAAATCTACCCCGTTCAAAGCCGAAAGTCAAAAAAAGGGAGACGGCGGATGTCCGTCGTCTCCCGAAAGAAAGGGCCTCAATCTTTCCTGCCACGCTTCCCCATCGAGCCGATGAGTTCATTCCACGATTCCGGCTCATACGGGTCCATAATGACATTTTGTAACCGCACCGCTTCAGCCACCTCCGAAGCGCTCTGCCGATACCTCGGAATTTCCGGAGCGACGACCGAGAAGATCGGCACGGGCTTCTTCCCGCTAAAAGGGACGAATTCTTCCACAAGCGGGAACGTGTCATTCACGGCACATACGACGCCCGCGATTTTCCCACCGGCGTCCGCAATCATCTCCGCGAATGTTCCCATCCTGGAAAGATCCGTCAGCGTCCCGAGTGCGACAAGGACCTTTTCGCCCTTTCCGATATCGTTTCGGAGGCGGAAACACATCGTCTCACCCGTATCGCGCATATCGGTCCGTTCCGTATAGATGATTCCACGCTTCCCCCAGTGAGCGACCGCATATCCGAATGCCTCCTCACCGGGAAGCGCCGCCACCGCGGAGAAATCGGTTTTCGATTTCCTGATCGACTGGTACGCGGACTCCGCGAAGAAATCGAGTACCACCGGCCATTGCGCGACCTGAAGAAAGTTAAGACAGGCGTTCCGAAGATACGGAACGGGACCCCTTTCCCTCTTGTCGGTATAAAAACCGCAACCGCCGACGGCCATCGGATGAGCGGGATTGCTTTCATACCACCCGCCGCAACTCCGAAGCGTCCCCTCAGGCCACCGCCTCGACTTATAGTCCCGGACTATGAATCCGGCACCGCTGTTTCCCTTTGGTTTCACCATTTTTACAGGGGTTTTCTTGTATTGTTAAGAAAGAAAGGATATCCCCTTCCGGACATCTGAACCAGATATGACACAAAAATTTGAAAAGTGCAAGGGTCTGGAACAAAGAAATCAGGATCAACCCTCCGATGGGACACCGGATGAAACACCCCTCCCCTTCCGAGCTCCGCGTTTTCGCGATTCCTCGAAGAAAAAGACGAGCGTCGTGAAGCACCAGGCGACGCTCCAGTCGAAACGGTCGACCGGAGTCATGCCGAGGGCGGACTGGAAGAACGGGAGTCCGGTGAATGCGAAGAGCATCGAGATCGAGATTCCCATGCCGACGAAGACCATCGGGTTCGAGAAGAACGGCATCCCGAAGAACGAACGCGTTTCGCTCCGCGACTGGAGCAGGTTCGCCATCTGCGTAAGCGCGAGCGTCACGTACGTCGCGGTCGTCGCGTGCCGGTATACGGGCCCCGCCGGGTCGATCTCGACCCCGAACGACCACCCGTCCCGGATAAGCGCGAGCATGAACGTGATGACACCGCCTATCGCCATGACCGCGCCGATCGAAAGGAGCCGTACGACCCCTTGTCTGTCCATGATTTTCCGTCCCGCGGCCGGCGAGGCATGACTCTCCGAATCCGGTTCCTGCGGTTCGACGCCGAGCGCGAAGGACGGGAACACGTCCGTCGCGAGATCGATGGAAAGTATCTGCACCGCCGTGATGGGCGACGGGATGTGAAGGACAAACCCGAGCAATACCGTAAAAAGTTCACTCGCATTCGAGGTGAAGACATAGTGGGTGAATTTCCGCAGGTTCTCGAAGATACGACGGCCTTCCCTGATCGCACGGACGATGGACGCGAAATGATCGTCGAGAAGGATCATGTCCGCCGCATCCTTGGAGACGTCGGTTCCGGTTATGCCCATCGCCACGCCGATATCCGCCTTCTTGAGTGCCAAGGCGTCGTTCACGCCGTCACCCGTCATCGCGACCACCTCCCCTCCGGACTGCAGGACCGTCGCGAGTCGGAGCTTCTGTTCGGGCGCGATCCGGGCGAACACGGCACCCCGCCTCGCGATCGCGAGGATCTCGTGGTCACGGAGCGTATCGAACGCGTTCCCGTTCACCGAAAGCGGCTCCGCCCCCTCCGGGAAGAATCCCGCCTTCTCCGCTATCGCCTTGGCCGTCGTCTCATAGTCGCCCGTCACCATGACCACGGACACGCCGAGCTGCCGGCACTCCGCTATCGCCTCGCGGATCCCTTCCCGCGGCGGATCTATCATCGCCGCCATACCCGTCCAGACGAGCTGTCGCTCCGACTCCTCGGGATACGCGTTCGGCGCGACGCCGTCGAGATCGCGATAGCCGAGTGCGAGCACGCGGAGCGCCTGGGAAGACAATTCGTCATAGATCGCCCGCACGCGGGCCTTGTCCTCCGGCGGGAACGACTTCCGGACTCCGCTGTCGACCCATTCGGTCGAAAGGTCGAGCAACACTTCGGGAGACCCTTTCACGTACGAACGGGTCTCCGCGTTCTCATAGACGACGCTCATCCGACGACGTTCGGATTCGAACGGATTCTCCGCGACCTTCCGGAAACCGACCTCGAAGAAATCCGGCCGGGAATTGTATTTCCGTGCCGCGACGATCAGAGCCCCTTCGGTCGGATCCCCCGTCACCGTGAACCGTCCGTCCGTCTTGCCGAGCGACGCGTCGTTGCAGAGCGTGCAGATGCGGAAAAACATCTCGGCTCCCGGGATACCGGAAGGGTTCACGAGTTTTCCGTCACGGGAGAAATCCCCCTTCGGCTCATATCCGATTCCCGAAAGATCGTAACGTTCCGTGCCGATGACGATACCCGTCACCGACAGTTCGTTCTTGGTGATCGTTCCCGTTTTGTCGGAACAGATGACGGATACGGAGCCGAGCGTTTCCACCGCGGACAGTTTCTTGGCAAGGACATTCTTGGAAAGGAGCCGCTTCATTCCGAGCGCGAACGCGACGGAAAGCGCGGCGGGCAGCCCCTCCGGAACCACCGATACGGAAAGCGCGAGGGCAAGAAGCAGGCTCTGATACAACGGGATATGCTGATAGTGACCGATCATGAGAACGATACCGCCGATGGACACCGAGAGCAACGCCACGCCGCGTCCGAACCGCTCCATCTTCTTCTGAAGCGGGGTCGGCTCCTGTCTGATGCCGTGCGTGAGTTCCGCCATCCGTCCGAGCTCCGTCGCGGCGCCGGTCGCGACAATCAGGGCGCGGGCCTCTCCGGAAGCCACCGACTCGCCCATGAAAACGAGGTTTCGGATATCGCTCCGGGCGACCGTTCCCTCCATCGGTCCGGGAACGCGTTTTTCCGGAACGGATTCCCCCGTAAAGATGTAGCTATCGACCTTGAAATTGTAAGCTTCGAGCACGTAGGCATCCGCCGGAACGCGTGCTCCGGCATCAAGGAATACGACATCGCCGGGAACGACATCCGTGACCGGAAGCTCGTGTTTCTCCCCGTCGCGGACGACCGTCGTCGTATCGGAAACGAAGGTCGCGAGCTTTTCGATGATACGCTCCGCCTTGTACTCCTGAAAAAAACCGATGAGCGCGTTCGAGAGGATGATGATCGCGATGATGTTCGCGTCACGCGTCTCGCCGAGCATGAGCGCCGCGACTCCAGCCACGCCGAGAATCCACACGAAAACGTCGTTGAACTGCTTGAAAAAAAGCTTGGCCGCGACGAATCGGCGTTTCCTTTCGATCGAATTCTTCCCGTATATCCCGGACCTCCTTGCCGCTTCCGCACCGGAGAGACCGTTCGCGGACGTCTTCATCCGATCGAAGACCTCGACGACGGAAAGCTGATGGAACGGTTTTTCGGCAATCATATGAGCTGAGGATAAACGGATCGAAAACGAAAAGCCGCGCATCCGTGACGGGAGCCGCCCGCACGACCCGATGACTCACGGGACCGGTCACGCTCCCCCTCGCAACGCCTTCATGAGCCGCGCGTAGAAACGGAGATTGTGTGATGACGCGAGCCGGCTGCCGAGCGGGTCGTTCACGCGGAACAGATGATGGAGATACGCCGCGGTATGCTTCGTGCAGAGCTCGCAATCACAGGTCGGATCGACCGGGGAAAAATCCTCCGCGAACCGTCCGTTGTTGATATTCATCGTCCCGTAGAAATCCCCGGTTGTCAGTTGTGAGTTGTCGGTTGCGAGTTCGTTTTTCCACAAAAACAGACGCCCATGTCGCCCCTCCCGTGTCGGGATCACGCAGTCGAACATGTCCCATCCGAGCGCGTGGCAACGGACGATATCCTCGGGCGTGCCGATGCCGAGCGCGAACCGGACGCTCTCCTCAGGAATGACGGATGCCGTATGCCGCACGATATCCTCGAGAAAATTTCCCTCCATATCGACATGGCGCCCGCCGAATCCGTATCCGTCGAAACCGATCCCCGTAAGTCCTTCCGCGCATCGTGTCCGCAGCTCGGGAAACATGCCGCCCTGCACGACGCCGAAGATGAGCGGCCGGTCGGCTTCCGTCATACCGCGCGACACGACCTGCCGATCGTATTCCACGCGACACCGTTTCGCCCACCGGATCGTCCGTTCCACCGCCTCCGCGACATCCTCCCTCGGCGCGTCGTTCGGACGCGGATCGTCGAGGACGACCATCATGTCGACGCCGAGATCGAACTGGATCGCGATCGCGCGCTCCGGAGTGAGAAGGTGACTGGAGCCGTCGAGCACCGAACGGAATTCGGCGCCCTCCTCCGCGATCCTCCCCATTCCCGCATCGCGATGGATGAGCGAATAGACCTGATATCCTCCGGAGTCGGAAAGGACGGGACCGTTCCATCCCATGAACCGATGGATGCCGCCGGCCTTGCGGATCAACTCCTCGCCGGGTTGCAGCATGAGGTGATACGTGTTGACGACGATCGCCCCGATGCCCGCCTCCCCGATTTCCGTGGCAGTCGTCCCGCGCACCGCCGCGCGGGTCGCATCCGGCATGAAAAACGGGGTGGAAACATCCCCCGCCCTTGTCCGAAGCATCCCCGTCCGACGTCCGTCCGAACCGTTGTCCCTTGAAAATATCGGCATGCTTTTTCTTATTGGATCACCGTATCCCCCCTCCCTCCCGGAGGCATACCGGAACCATCCTGAACGGTCGTCGTCTTCGGCCCGGAACTCATGCCGATCGGATTCTTCGTAAACAGGTCGCTCCCTTCGAGAACCGCATCCTGCAACAGGACCGGCTGTTTTCCGACGAGATCCGGACCGGGAACGATCGAGACCGGGACGACGAGTTCCCGCGTCGTCTTTTCCCCGCCCTTCATCGCTCCGATGTCCCATACGAGCTTCCTGGACTGCCCGTCATAGGCGACCTGCTCCGAGTCCGGGAACTTTTTCCCGGCGTACTTCACACCCGACGGGATCGTCGCGGTCACTTTGACACCGGAAAGATCGTTCAGGGAATTCGTCACCAGGAATCGGATCACATACCCGGTCTCCTGTCCGACCTTCGGAGGAATGGGACCGTATCCGGGAAAAGCGGCGTTGACATATGACACGGACGCGTCAAGTCTGGCATCCGCCCCGATACGGACACCGAGCGAGCTGTTCGCGACAAATCTGTCCGTTCCGGTCCGGGTCGGAATATCGGGACTGTCTATGCTCACCACCGTCCTGGCGACAAGTCCTTTTCCGGGAGCGATATCGCTCCGTATCGGGACGGAAAATCGGATCATCCCCTTCTGTTTCGGCTCGAGTCGGGCGAGAGCCGGAATCGCGACGGCTTTCCATGCGATGGTCTTCTTCTCAGAATCATACGAACCGCCGTTTCCGTTATCGAAAGACAGTCTCGACACGTCAAGCAGGTCGGGACTCACTTCCATGGCGACGGTCACGTCCCGCAACGCGCCGCTCCCGCTGTTCTCATATCCGATCTCATATGACAGCGTTTCCCCGGGACTCGCCACGAGATCCGTCTTGCCGTTCACCGTCTGGGAGATGGAAAGCGGCGGAACGATCACCCTGGTCAGTCGCTCCTTCCGATCATAGGAAAGGAACGAGCCGTCGCCCTGCGGGATACCGATTTCGGCGACAACCGTCCGGGATTGGTCATTGCTTCCCGTAAGCGCCCCCTTCACACGGATCGCTCCGCCCGAATTCGGGGAAAGCTGCCCCACCTTGAACACCGAATCGCCGTCGACCGGGGTCGGATCGGCCTGATCGAAACGGAATCCTTCCGGATATGTGAGTTTCACGCGCAGATTCTGGGAAACCGTATCCCCGTTGTTGCGATAGGTGACGACATATTCCACCCCGCCGCCGGAAGTGGCCTCCTGCGGCGCGGTCACATCAAGCGAAAGCGGCGATGCGACGATGGAAACCGCAAAAACCGATTCCGATTCGAAGCGGCCGGAAAGACCGACCGGCGTGAAACGGACGACCGTCCGGAAGGATACGTGCGCCCCGCGGGAGCCGTAGAACTTGCCGGAAAAATTCACGTCGCCGGACGAACGGCTCTCCACGTCTCCCACGGCGATCGTCGCCGTGTTTCCCGACACCGTCATTCCCGGCGCGGCATCCGGTCGGAATTCCTGCGGAAACGTGATGAGAATCTCGAGATTCCTGGCACCGAGGACATTGTCATTCGACCAATGGACGGGATAGCTCACGGACTCCGCGCTCGCCACGTCGGTCGGCCCGACGAGTTCCGCGGTCACCCGCCCCTCGGAGAACAGGAGAGGCCGGGAAAAGACGACGCCGACCGCTATCGCGACCACGAGGAATCCTGCGAAGGAATAGAGGATTTTCTTCCTGTTCCGCTTCAGGAATCCGAAAATCCTCTTGCGGAATGTCGGCCGGACCGATTTTTGAGGCGCATCCCAAGGCCCCTCGTCGAAGGTGATCTTTCCGGTTCCGGAAGCGGTCTCCGGATCGTATCGGGTATGAAAATCCTTCCCCCCGTCGTAATCGCGCCGGTTGATGTTCTCGTTGAGGTCCTGTAAGGCCATAATCGTGTCCGTTTTTCCATCGTTCCTTTCCGCATTGTATCAAAAGCGGAACCGACCGGAAAGCCGGTCATCGACCCAGGATATATCGGAGAAAAAGTTTCCGTATCCTTCCGACTTCGGCCACGTCGGCCGCACCGACACGAAGCTTAAGGATCGAACCCAGGCGATTCCCGAGAAACAATCGGACGAGCTTCACCGCGTTTTCACCGATCGCGACCGCCCCCTGTCCCGCATATTCCTCGACGACGATACCGCCCGCCGCCGGACTGAAGAAACATCTGCCACCCTTTCCGAGCGCGCTCCCCGACACCGCGCACACATCCGCCTCGATCCGATATCCGAGGATATCGAGCAGCTTCACGAAGAACGCCTCGGTCAGAATCGCCGCGCCAGGCTCGTCCCCGGCGATATGGTTGAGAAGGGAAAGATACTCGAAAAGAAGCGAGAACAGTGCCGGGTCCGGCTGTTCGAGTCCGACGATCGAATCGAATTCGGCGACCGTCCCAAGCGCGATCGAGAGCGTAGCGAAATCGGAACGGATACCGGAAAAGTATTCCTCGGCGACCGCGCCGGCGACCCTTCCGGTCCCCCGACCACGGACGATCGTCACGTCCGAAAGCATGAGCGTCTCGAGCGCCGAGGCGAGTTTGGCCTGCGATTTGCGGACACCGATCGCCTTGGCCTGCACCTTTCCCATTTCCCGCGTATAGAAGGTATAGAGGCGATCGGTCTCCCCGATCTCCCGTTTGCGAAGCACGATGGCGGTCAATCGGAGTTCCATAACCGATTCGGGTCAAGGATCGGAAAGGGAGAATCAGGCTTCCGGAAGATTCCGCCTGAGCGAGAACGTGAACGGCTCGCTCCCGATATCGACCGACTCCCGATAATCCGCGTCCGCGATGTCGCCACGGACGATTTCCGTCGCGAGGGTCTCGTGCGAAATCAGGTCACCGAAACCGGAAAGGCCCGCCCCGGCATCCCCATCGAACACGCCCTCTTTCCCGGATATGCCGAGTGTGATCCGATCGCTCACCTCGAATCCGGCTTTCTTGCGCCCCTCCTGGATCGCCCGGATAATCTCGCGCGCCTCGCCCTCCAGCCGGAGTGCCGGAGTGATTTCCGTATCGGGAACGATCCCTTCGGGAGACAGGGACGGATCGGATGAGACGCTCTTCACGTTCAGTTCCTCCGAAACGATGGAAAGGAAATATTCCCTGTCCTCGCTCCCGAACACGTCCCCGTACTTCTCCCCGACCGCGATTCCACCGAGCGGTTGCCGGACCTTGATTTTCGCTTCGGCCCGTTTTTGCAATCCGATGCTTACAATCTCCCGGACCTGTCCCATGAGCATGCCCAACCCCTCATCGATCGAGCTTTCGTCGACCTCCGGCCACTCGGCCAGATGCACGGATTCCTTATCGGTCAGATTGCGATAGATTTCCTCGGCGATGAACGGCGTGAAAGGCGCCATGAGCCTGGAAAGCGTGACGAGCACCTCATAGAGCGTCGCGTACGCCGAATCCTTGTCGTCATCGTTCCCATTCTTCCAGAAACGCTTGCGATTCCTGCGGATATACCAGTTCGACAGGTCGTCGATGAACGGCATGAACAGCCGCACGGCCTTCTGCAGGTCGTACGCTTCCATCGCCGCGTCGATATCGCGGATCAACACCTGCAACTCCGACACTATCCACCGGTCAAGGATGTCCTTCGACCGTTCGCGCGTCACCGTCGGATCCCATCCGTCTATCGATGCGTACGTCGTGAAAAAAGAATACGAGTTCCAGAGCATCCGGAACGGGTTCCGCGTTGCCTCGGACAGTTCGCGCTCCGAGAAATTCAGGTTCTCGGCAGACACGACCGGCGAGGAGAGCAGGTACAGCCGAAGCGCGTCCGACCCGTGCTTTTCCAGGACTTCCATCGGGTCGGGATAATTCCTGAGCTTCTTCGACATCTTCCGGCCGTCTTCGGCAAGCATGATACCGTTCACGATGACGTTCCTGAAGGCGATCCCGTCGCGAAGCCCCGTCCCCATGACATGCAGGTAATAGAACCACGCACGGGTCTGATCGATGCCCTCGGCGATGAAGTCGGCCGGAAACCGCGAGTCGAACGATTCCTTCCCTTCGAACGGATAGTGCGCCTGCGCGTACGGCATCGAACCGGAATCGAACCAGGTGTCGAGCACGTCGGGAATGCGACGCATGACTCCCCCGCACTTCCCGCACGGCACCGTGATCCCGTCCACGACATGCTTGTGAAGATCGTCGACCGGCCGGCCGCTCGCCTCCTCCAGATCGGCGACCGAACCGAACACGCGCGTTTCCCCGCATTCGCATTTCCAGATCGGCATGACGGACGCCCAATACCGCTGTCGGCTGATCGACCAATCGCGCGCGCCCTCGAGCCACTTGCCGAACCGGCCGGCCTTCACGTGTTCCGGCGACCACCGGATATCCTTCGCGAGTCCGATCGCGCGATCCCTGATCGCGGTCACCCTGATGAACCACGAGCCCGTCGCGTAGTTGAGAAGCGGCGTATCGCATCGCCAGCAGTGCGGATAGCTGTGTTCGAATTTTTCCTTGGAAAACAGGAGTCCGCGCTTGGCCAGGTTCCGGATGATCTCGATGTCCGTCGCCTGCGGATTCTCCGTCGGCTTGACCGGCATCCCGGCGAAATCCGTCACTTCCTCTTTCATCGTCCCATCCATCTTCACGTGCTGGACGAACGGCAGACCCTCCTTCTTCCCGAGTACCATGTCGTTCTCGCCGAATGCCGGCGCGATATGCACCACGCCCGTCCCGTCCTCCGTCGTCACGAAGTCCGCCGCGTATACCTTCCATCCGTTCGCCCGGTTCTCAAGAACCTCGTCTTTCGCGTAATAGTCGAAGAGGGGTTTGTAGGATTTCCCGACCAGGTCCCGACCGAAAAACTCCCCGACGACCCGCGTCGGCACCGCAGGGAACAACTTCTCCCCATTCCTCTCATAGATCGATTTCGAAAGGATGAACGAGGCGCCCGCATACTTTTCATCGTCGGCAACGACCTTCACGTACCCGATATCGCTCCCCACCGCCAACGCGACATTCCCCGGCAGCGTCCACGGCGTCGTCGTCCACGCGAGCGCATATGTCTTCACTCCCCGCTCACCGTTGCCGGTTGCAAGTCGTGAGTCGTCAGCAAGTTCGAACTTCGCGATGACCGACAGGTCCTTCACGTCCTTGTATCCCTCGCTCACCTCCTGTTGCGAGAGTGTCGTCTCGCACCGCGGACAGATATGCATCGAACGGTAATCCTCATAGATGAGTCCCTTGTCCCAGAGTTCCCTGAACACCCACCAGACCGATTCCATATAGTCGCGGTCCATCGTCTTGTACGGATGTTCCATATCCGCCCAGCGTCCGAACCGGCGCATGACCTTCTTCCAGTCCTCCGCGTACTCGAGCACCCTGGATCGGCAGATATCATTGAACTTCGCCACTCCGAGTTCCTCGATCTCCTTCTTGTGTTTTATGCCGAGTTCCTTTTCCGCGATATTCTCGATCGGCAATCCGTGACAGTCCCATCCCCACTTCCGCTCGACCCGGTATCCGCGCATCGTATAGTACCGCGGAACGGCATCCTTGATGGCGCTCGCCACGATGTGCCCGTAGTGCGGCGTGCCCGTCGCGAACGGCGGTCCGTCGAAAAACACGAAGTTCCCCTTCGGCGCATCCTTTTCGACGGACTTCCCGAAGATGCCGTTCGCGTCCCAATATGCGATGATTTCCTCTTCCATTTTCGGGAAATCGGATTTGGGGTCTACTTTTCTGAAAGACATAAAACGGGAGAAAAGGGGTTAAGGGGAGAAAAGGGAACGGAAGTAAAACGGGGTCAAGGGGGAGTAAATGGTGTAATGGGAAAATAAGGATTAAAGGGAATAATTCGTGAAATGGGAGGATCCGACCCGACTCACTCGTCCTTCACGATCTGACCGTTCTCGAGCCGCTTCAATCCGTTCTCCCGAAGCATCCTCTCATCAAAGCCTTCTTCTTTCCGCCGCTCATCCTTGGCCAGGTACCGTTTGTCTTTGAACGGAAGCGTCTCCTCCTCTTTCATCTTCGCGAGCAGCGACTTCTGCAACCGGTCCGGCAGGTAATTCAGTTCCTTGCATCGCAGTTTCAATCGTACCACCGGCGGCAGCCCCGGGTCCAACGGATAGAATTTCAGCTTTTCGATATCAAACCCACCCCTTCCTTCCGATTTTCCCGCACCCTTCATGTCTCCTTCTTCCGCCCCCTTTACTCCCCTTTCCCCCATTGCACCCTTTTCTCTCAACAATTCCGGATACACCCCCTTCCAGATATCGTCGCAGTCCTCCTCGAGTTCCGTATTCGCACCGATCGAGAATCCGAGAAAATCATAGTACTCCTTCGTCGAATTCCGCTTCCACCCTTCCACGATGTTCTGTTTCACCGACCGTGCCGACCGGTCCATCTGGTCCGCGAGCGCGATCATGGTCTTCCCTTTAGGAAACGTATGCGTCAGTTCCGCACAGGCACGCTGCAATTCCTCGGCCTTCTTGTAGGCGAGCAGATCACGATACCCGTACGGTTTCCTCTCCGGCTTGATCATACCGAATGCAATGATTTCAAAAACTCCTCTTCATCAAGATACCGCTCCTCGAAGATGAGATAGAGCGTTTCCGGTTTTTCAGGTTCGCCGATCAGAATCAGATGTTTACCGAGTCCATACGCGATCCCCGCCTCGATATGAGCGGCATTCCCACACGGTAGCAGCATGATGACCTTCTCCGCATTCTTCAATCCATCCAAATCGCAACGGAACATCTCGATGAAATGCGGATCCGTATAAAAATTCTCGGTCGCTTCATGTATCGCCATCTGTTCCTCGGGACTCCTCTCGGGATTTTTCGGATCCGCCGGTATCTCGCAGAAATCATAGCAGGTCTTGCCACGCTTACGCAGCTCGGCGACAAGCGCTTGCACCCGTTCCTTGTTCCGGAATCTCGAAATGACGGTGAAGTCGGTCATAGCGGTTGATACAAAAAAGACGTCCTCCCCGAAAAACGGGGAAGGACGGAAAACCGTGGTACCACCTTCGTTCGCAAAAACCAAATCCCAAGATTCAATAACCAAGGGAAGGCATTTGCCTTCGTTTACGGCTGTTACGGGCCTACCCGTCGGATTCTACTCTCCACAAGGATTTCTTTCCGAGACGCACCCGTGCGATCGGGATTCGGGGATGATGTCCCCTCGGCGCCTGTATCGATTGTATCGGAAGCATACCATCCGTTCCCGCGACACGCAAGAACGCCCGTCTAGGATACGTGCACGCGAAACCCGATCGGAATACCGATACGCGTCATCGCGCCCTTGTCCGGATACCATCCCGAAAACGTCGCCTCTATATCGTCCCCGACCAGCAGTCCGTGAAGCTGTTCGAGCGGATCCCCGTGGGAAACCAGCGCCATCCGCCGTCCCTCGTTTCCGGAAAGGATATCGTTCAGGAATCCGGCAAGACGCCCGCGCATCGCCAGGAACCCTTCAAGCCCTTCCTCACCGTTCCCGTCGGCCCGCATTTTCGGATCGGGATACTTCGCCCAGAAATCATCCGCCGATCTTCCGCTCCACACTCCGAAATCCGTTTCGCGGAGCCGGTCGTCAAAATTGATGGACACGCCCCCGCACGCCTCCGCGATGGCCTCCGCCGTTTCGCGGGCCCGTCGGATCGGCGAGGAGAACAGGAAGTCGACGCCTTCGTGGGCGATCGCTTCCGCGGATTTCCGGACCTGTTCCCTTCCGGTCTCCGTCAGGCCGAACTCGGGATTTCCGGGAAAGGAATCGAGGATCCTGCGGACATTCTGTTCCGCCTCACCGTGTCGGACCAGAAAAAGGACGGTTTCTTGACGCATACGGTTCAGGAAAGCCAGGAAGGAAGATATTCCCAGAAATTCGCCCGGACAAGCGATCCCGTCCATTGGGCGAGCGAGAAGACGTCGACGGCCGCGGCGAACAGGAACGCGGCGAGGATCGGCGTGACGAATTTCAACGCGAAATGGGTCACCTGTTCATCCTTCTTCAAAGGTCGTTTCGCCATAGGTTTGTTTTTCCGATGTATCGGATCTTATGAAAACCGAAAAAAGAAACGGCGGCATCCGTCCGTCGCCGACCCCCATGATTGTACTACATCTTCTCGGGAGCGGAAACGCCGATGAGCCGGAGCGTCTCGGCAAGCACGATCCGGACGGCGTACACGAGCGCGAGGCGGGCCCGGGACAGTTCCGGGTTTCCCTCATCCATCACCCGGCAATCGGCATAGAAGGAATGGAGCCGGTCCGCCAATCGTATCGCGTACTGCGGAAGCCGATGTACGGCGCCGGTCTCCGCGACTTCCGCGCAGAGCTCGGGAAACAGCATAAGCTCGCGCATGAGTCCCCGCTCCTTCGGATGGACAAGTCGGGACAAGTCGGCGTCTTCCCGGGAAAGCCCCGATTCTTCCGCCTTCCGCAGTATGCTCGAGAGTCGCGCATGCGCATACTGGACGTAATAGACCGGATTCTTCTCGGAACGCTCTTCGGCGAGTCCGAGATCGAAATTCATGTGCGTATCGAGAGAAAGCATGAGGAAAAAGAAGCGCGCGACATCGTGTCCGACCAGGTCGACGAGCTCGTCGATCGTGACGATGTTCCCCGCCCGCTTCGACATGCGGACTTCTTCCCCGTCCTTCACGAGCCGGACCATCTGGAGGATGAACATGTCGAAGCGTCCCGTGAAACCGAGCGCGGCCGCGGCCGCCCTGATGCGCGTGACATAGCCGTGATGATCCGCGCCGAGCGTCATGATGAGTCTTTGCGCGCCACGTTCGATCTTGAAGAGAAGATATCCGCAGTCGGACGCGAAATATGTCCGCGCCCCGTCCGATTTGAGGAGTGCTCGGTCCTTGTCGTCGCCGAAATCGGTCGTACGCAGAAAAAGCGCCCCGTCCTGTTCGTATGTCAGCCCCCTGTCCCTCATGATCGAGATGGCCCGATCCGGAAATCCTTTCCCGACTATATCCCTCCGCTCCGACACGAAGGCGTCGAAGGAAATCCGCATCTTCTTATCGAGCGTCTTTCCGATATATTCCCGCATGACGAAATCGGCCGCCCGGGCACCGACCTCGCGCACGCGGGCGTCGTCGGCTCCGGATTCGTCGCCGATACCGAACGCCGACCGGATCTCGTCTATGTATTCCCCGCCGTACACCGCCTCGGAGTCGCGCAGGACGCTGTGTCCGAGTTTCGCCACCTGCTCCCCGGCATCGTTCACGTAGTATTCGTTCGTCACCGCGAAACCGGCCTTGCGGAGCACGTTCGTAAGCGCGTCACCGAAGAATCCGCCGCGACCGTTCCCGAGATGCATCGGCCCCGTCGGGTTCGCCGAGATGAACTCGTTGTTCACCGAGATCCCCTTGCCGATCACGCTGTTCCCGTACTCTCCTCCCTTCCGGATGATTTCCCCGACAACGGAAGTCATCGATTCCTGCGACAACGTGATATTGACATATCCCGGAGCGGCGACCGCCACGGAGTCCTTTTCGGACGACGGGAGTTTCCCCGCGATAAGGTTCGCGAGCTCCATCGGGGATTTCCCCGCAAGCTTGGCCAATGCGAGCGCCGCGTTGGTCGCGTATTCCCCATGCCGTTCGTCCCGGGTCCATTCGACGCGGATCTCAGGCACCTCAAAAGCGGGAAGCAGGCCTTCGGCCTGCAATTCCCGGACTATTTCACGGATTTTCCCCTCCCATTGGGTCTTCATGCTTTCATCCTAGGCTGAAACCGCTCCTTTGGGAAGTCTTGACATAATGTTAATATCGTTATAGAATATGTATTGTAAGTTCGCTTTATAATTCCCCAACCGAAAACGGAGGCTTACGATGGTCCGATTCCCTCTCCATATAGCGGTACTCCTCATCGTCGCGAAGGAACAAACGATGGAATTCCTCCGACTCGCGCTCCCCGTCATAGTCCGAAAATGGTGGAAATACGCCCCTCTTTCGATCGTCGCGGTAGCAGCGATTCCCCTTTCCCCGATTCCCGGAATACCGTTTCTCTTTCTTGAGACCCTGCGACAGGACATCAGGAACGAGAAAAAAGGCGCGTCGTAATGACCGCCTTTTCTTTTTTCGGCTTGTCCAAGTCGTCGTATCACGATACAGTAAAGCCATGAAAACGCTTGCCATAAACAGACGCGCGCCGTTCGACTACGAACTCATGGACCGCTATGAGGCCGGCTTGGAATTGACCGGCGCCGAGGTGAAATCCGTGAAAACGGGACACATAAGCCTCAAGGGGAGCTTCGTGACCGTCCATGGAGAGGAGCTTTTCCTCACGAACTCGCTCATTCCCGCCTACCCTCAGGCACACAAGGACACCCGACACGACGATACCCGATCACGGAAGCTCCTCCTTCGCCGTTCGGAAATCCGCTCCCTGATAGGAAAATCACGCGTCGAGGGCTTGACTTTGGTGCCCGTTCGGGTGTACACTAAGAACCGATTCGTGAAGCTCGAATTTGCCGTCGGAAAGGGAAAAAAGCAGTTCGACAAGCGCGAGACGATCAAGAAGCGCGAGGCCCGAAAAGACATCGGCCGCGCGATGAGGACGAAATGAAGTTCCCGCAACTATTGTATGTACTATGTATACGTCATACGAAGTTTCAAAGATAGGAAGTTGTATATTGGACATACCAACGACTTGAAGCGGAGATTCAAGGAACACAACTCCGGGATGATACCGTCGACCAAAAAGCGAATACCTTTCGAACTACTCTACTACGAGGCATGCAATATCGTCGATGATGCAGTAAAAAGAGAAAGGGAATTAAAAACAGGCTTTGGTAGAGCCTATCTAAAGAGAAGACTGCAGGATTTAGAAAGTCCCCGCACATAACGCTTTCCCCGAGAGGCATGGGCCCGCCCGCATCGCTACGCTCGCCGTACCGCGCCGGGCGCAGTACGGCGAGACGGCGAAGCGTTGCGGGCGGGGGTTGTCTAGTTTCGACAGCGTGCTCTTTCAGAACCGGCAAGCCGATGCGGGGAATCATCGAAAAAAATCCCCAAACACGATAACTGCCAACATCGTTTCAAAGGTGAAGACGGCGTTCGCCAACGCGTTCACTCCGTCTTTCGCTTCCGTTCTCGCCTAATTTCGCGGGAACCATCGGACCCCCGACGCCTGATACGGGAATTCCGGTGCCATATCATCAGGCGGACCGACAGGAGTCTTTTCTCCTCGCACTCCGTCGGCCCGGCATGAAAGGAGACCCCGGGAAGGTTTTTGTCGGCCTTTCCGCTTTCCGGGGAACCAAAGGTCGGCTACGCTTGTAGAAGGTTCTGGAAGAATTCGTCTGGACATGGGTGCGATTCCCATCAACTCCACAAGGAAGAGGCCTCTACGGCCTCGATCGCTTATAAGGAAATCACATGAGACGCCGAAGACACAATCGACCGAAACCGAAGCCGCAGGCCATACAGCGGTTCCGTGCCAACGAGAAGATCATCGCCCCGACCGTCTACCTCATCGGAAGCGACGGGAAGCCGCTTGGCGAGATGCCGACGGAGAAGGCGCTCGAGATCGCCCGCGAAGAGGATCTCGACCTGATCGAGGTATCGCCCCAGGCGAATCCCCCGGTCTGCAAGATCCTCGAATACGGAAAATTCCAATATCAGCAGACCAAGAAGGAACAGCAGGCGAAGAGCAACCAGAAGAAAGTCGACATCAAGGGTATCCGCATCGGACTCCGTGTCGACAAACACGATCTCCTCTTCAAGAAAGATCAGGCCGAGAAGTTCCTCACGAAAGGACAGAAAGTGAGGATCGAACTCCTCCTCCGTGGCCGGGAAAAAGCCATGCGGGACCGGGCCAAGGAGTCGATGAGGGAATTCCTCGGATTACTCACCATCCCCTACAAGGTCGAGGAAGAGATGAAGAACATACAGAACGGCATAAGCATCCTCATCATCCCGGAATAAGCACGATATCCGAATAACGATCCAATCCTATGAAACTGAAGACGAAGAAGTCCGTCAGTAAGAAGATCAAGGTCACCGGAAGCGGCAAGCTCCTGCGCCGGTCCTCGGGTCAGAATCATTATAACTCCCGCGATACGGGCGCCCAGACCCGTGCGAAGCGTCTCGACAAGGGCTTCAAGCTCGCATCGGAGGAGCAGAACGTGAAGAACGCCCTCCCCTACGCGTAAGAAACGGACACGACGACCCGCTTGACTTTTCGGGCCATCCTCCGTACCATTGTCCAATATCCATCCGTAAACAAGGAAACGTTATGACCCGTGTAAAGCGCGGCGTGGCCGCAAGCAAACGACGCAACAACCTCCTCGAGGCCGCCAAGGGCTATCGCTGGGGCCGCAGCCGCCAGTATGCCGCCGCCAAGCAGGCCGTCATGAAGGCCGGAGCCTACGCCTATCGCGACCGCCGCAACAAGAAGCGGACCTTCCGCTCCCTCTGGATTATCCGACTCGGCAACGCGCTCCGCGGATTCGACACGAGCTACAGCTCGTTCATCGGGACGCTCAAGGCCAAGCAGGTGGAACTCGACCGCAAGGTCCTCTCCCAGCTCGCCGTCCGCGATGCCGACGCCTTCAAGACCCTCGTCGAGAAGATCAAGAGCCTCTAGAAACGGGCGTTTCCTCGGACAAAAACCCCTCCGACTCTTCGGAGGGGTTTTCTTATATCCGCGATATTCCCGTCTTCATTCTCCCACTTCGAGTTTCTCCCGGATCTTCCGTATGGCCAAGTGGTCCTTTTCGTCGGAGCGCTTCCGCATCAGGTCCGTAAAGGCCCTTTGCGTGACATCGAGCGTACGGCGTATATCGTTTCGGATGTCCCCGATAAGGACGTCGACCGATTTCCCATCCGCACCGCTTCCCGATTCGATCGCGTCATACAGACGCTTCGCATCCCTCCCGGACATGCCGGCAACCAGTCCGATCATCTTTTTCCTGTCCTGATCGGTCAGATATCCCACGGCATCCAGGCGCCGTTTCAATTTCACCCCGTAAACGAGCGACAGGAAATAGTCGTCCCGGTCATCGGACCGCAAGGCGGAAGCGCAGATCTTCCCGAGCCGGACCGGCGACGCGCTTCCTGAGAATTCCGAGAGGAAATCCCGCTCCTCCCGTCCAAGTCCGCTTTTCGAGACGAGAAGTTCCAACTTTTTCCGAAAATACGTTTCCATAGGAGTGAAGCGTTTATATTCCGCGGCCGACGACCGTCGCGGTATACGTGACGGTCGGATGACCGTCACCGTCGACCGCCCTCTGCTCCGACACCTCGATGGACGAGATATCGATGACATGACTGCCCGCCGTCACGGTATGACTCATCGCCCCATCGGCGGTGGCCGTTCCGCTCTCGACCGTTTCGGAGGATGTCTCGTTGCTCACGTGCACCCCCATATATTCGCTCAGTTCGTTGATCGCGTGAAGTGCCGCTTCCTCGGGAGTCCCTCCTTCCGCGCTCATCTTCAGACTCTCCCCGGAACCGTGATCATGACTCCCGGCCGTCTCATGGACCTGTCCGACCGAGAAGACGCTTTCGAACCGTTCCTCGACATTCCCGTTCGTCTCGGAAACATGGATCTCCGAAAACGACTGCACCGACAACCGGACGGACCCTTCCGTCCTCATCTCCTCCTGAAGACGGTGCATGTCGAAAGTCCCGTCGATATCCCCGCTCTTTCGGTCGACGACGACCTGTCCGGCATCACCTTCCCCGTTTTCGATCATGGAATGCAGATGCCCGATCTGCGTGTGGATCGACTCCGCGTCCGGCTGTCCGTCCGACTCGGCGGAACCATGTGTCATCAGGTCGCTTATCTGTTCGAAATCCCGTTCCGAATCGGCGTGCCCGCCTTCAGGATGATTTTCAAAATGATCCTGCCCCGCATCGGAGTCGTCGTGCTCCGCATGGGAGAAATCTTCTCCTCCGTCATGAGGGATATAGCCGTCGAAAGGATGGTCGCCATACGGATGAGCCTCGGCGGCATGAGCGACCCCGCCGCCAAGGCGTAGCACCGCCGTGAACACGGTGACCGCCACAAGCGCGGCCTTGTTGCGCAGTACGAAATTCGCGAAACGGCGCGCGACATTCGGCCTGTACGGACCCTGCTTTTCGCTCCGTATCACCTCGTCGAAATTCACCGCCAACTGTTCGGCGACCTGACGAAACACCTCGCCCCGATCCTCGAAGGAGCCTTCCATATCCTTTTCGAGGTCGGCCAGATGCGCTTCCGCGTCCGACACGATTCGGTCGAACGCCTTTTCGAACGAGTCGAGCTCCTTGCCGATCTCCTCGCTCACCCGCAACGTTTCCCTGAGCGCTTTCACGAATTCCCCGGCTTCCCGGACATCCTTGGCGAACCCCTTTTCCACGAGATTTTGAACGGTCTCGTCATGCTCCGTTTCAGGTGTCTCTTCGGCGGCAGGCTCGGCCTGTGCGGGAATGATCCGTTCCGTATCATTATTCGGAAGCGATTCCTTCATACGAGTTTTTTCAAAGACATATTATTCTTGTCGCCGACTCCTTTTCCGGGAAAGGAATCCTCCCACGAGAAGCATTCCGAGCGCGATGCCGACGGCGTCGATACCGACATCGGCAAGCCTCCCTTCGCGACCCGGGACGAACAGCTGATGCGTCTCGTCCGAGAAGGCGTACAGCAATGAAAAACCGGCGGCAAGCATCGCGAAAAAACGCGACCGTCCGTTCCGGAAAGAGAGGCGGAACGCGTTGAAAGCGAGCATCGAAAGAACGGCGTACTCGAAGATATGCGCACCCTTCCGCTCGAAGAGAAGCGGAAGCGGCATATCGGAAGCCGGACTTCCCCCGGGCATCGACGAGAACAGGAATATGACCCCCATCCAGAGAACGAGGGCGGAGAAAGCCCGGGAACGGGACCGAAGGAAGCGCATACGCTATTTCTTCTCGTGAAAGCGTTCGCGCGCCTCACGGAACAGAATGCCGAACGCATAGAACGGCAGCCAGATCCACAGCGTCATCCGGAGGAACTTGTCGATGGATTCATTGAATGTCATAGTCCTGGCGATTAGGCATGTTCTCCCATGAGGTCGTCGGGACTTCCGCTCCCGCCGGCGGCGGCGCATCGGGTGAGATCGTAGACGACATCCTTCTTTTCGACGATGATCCGCCATCCTTCCCGTTCCGCTACGGATTTGAGGTTCTGATTCGGGTTGAAGGCTATCGGATGCTCCACCATCCGAAGAATGCCGATATCCGACTCCGTGTCCCCTATCCCGTACGAATCGGAAAGGTCGACTCCGTTTTCCCGCGCGTACCGCTCCACGATCTCGCCCTTCGCCTTCGTCGGCTCGAAAACGGACCGTCCGGTATACAGACCATGTTCATCCTTCTCATATACGCTTCCGAACGCCGCGTCGAAGTGGAGGTACTTCTCGTTATATTCCTCCACGACTTCGATCGGGGATCCGGAAATGGCGATGATATGCCTTCCTTCGGCGCGGAACCGTCTGATAAGCGCCTCGGAAAAGATATACGTCCGCTTCATATGGAACGGGACGACGATCCGACTCGCCTCGCGGACTTTCTCCTCGGAGACTCCGCGGATGTGCTCGGAATACAGCTCGACGATCGACTCACGATATTCCTCGTACGTCCCTTCATGCTCCAGCCAATCGGAATACACCTCGGTAAGCCGCTTCCGCACCTCCGTAGGAAACGCGCCAAGCCAGGATAGTTCATTTATGAGCTCGAAATGAAGGTTTTTCCGGAATATGGTCCCGTCTATATCGAATACGGCGATCTTTCTTTTCTCCATGCGACAGCCTTCGTAAGTTAGCCCCCCTTCCCTTCCATTGTACTCACGAGTGAAAAAAGGGCAATTCCGGCCGCGACCGAGACATTGAGTGACTCCTTGGCTCCTCTCATCGGGATTTCCAGCACGACATCGCTTTCCCGGACGATATCGCCATCCACACCTTCCGTCTCATTGCCGACGACAAGCGCGACGCTTCCCTCCGGGATGAACGACCGATAGTCGACACTTCCCTCGCCGGTCTCAAGCGAAACGATCGCGACCCCTTCGGCGCGCAAACGCGAAAAGAGTCCGCCGATATCGGAAACCCGCTCCCATGAAACCGAATACTCGGCGCCGAGCGCGGTTTTGGCAAGGGATTTTTCCGCATCGGTCATCCACCGTTTCCCCGGATCGGCCGGCTCCTGCGTATATCCGGAAAGAAATATCTTCGATACCCCTGCTCCGTCCGCCGTACGGAACATCGCGCCCACGTTGTGCGCGCTCCGGATATCATGAAGGACAAGAAAGAGCTTGTGAGACATACGCCAGTTAACAGATAACATGCGGCAGTCAACAAATGCCCGTGAACGGATATCGACGAACGGAGAAGATTCGGCATTCCAATTCAGTCGGGCATTGTCCGGTCCTTGTTCCCTGTTCAATGCTCCAAGGCGACCGTTATCCGCTCCTTGTTCCCTGTTCCCTGTTCCCTGTTATCTGTTATCTGTTATCTGTTCTCTGTTCCCTGTTATCTGCCCTGCCCTGAACAGTTCTTTCGCCGTATCCCAGACCGCCGATTCTCCCTTCACGTCCTTGAGCCAATACCACCACTCCGCACCCCAAAGGTACGCCTCGGAGAATCCGACTCTCCTGGCATAATCGACATATTCCCGGAGCAGTTCCGGATTCATGGTCTCATATTGTTCTTCGACGGACTTGTCCGCGACCCAACCGTTGGCCCACGGCTCCGCCTGGAGTTCGGCGACGATGAACCGATCTTTCCCCATGAACAGCCTCAGAAGCTCCGCCTTGAACCGGTAATAGTTCGGACCGATCGGATACGTGACATATCCCTGGCTGGGATTGTACACTTTCCGGTACATCGTCGTCCCGAGGATGTCCCCGCGCGCGGCTGCCGCGGTCCAGGTCGAGAATTCTCCGCTGTCCGTGATCAGTATCGGTCGGGACGGATCGATCGCCTTCACATACGCGATCTCGTTGTCGAAGAAGTCCCGCGAAAGCGGCGGGCATTCGCCGAAAAACGTCACGAACGGCTCATTCTCGACCTGCCAGACCGCGAGAGCCTTGCTGTCGCGATATCTCGTCACGGCGGTTCCGACGAAATCCGTGAGGCGCGCCTCACGATACGCCCCGTTTCCTTCGGATTTCACCCACTCCGGAATATGACATTCCGGCCATCTCGGTTCCCGTTGACCGACGACAAGGACCACTTCCGCACCGCGCTTCGCCGCCTCGTCAAGCATCCAGTCGGTATCGGAGAAATCATACGCTCCCCTGTCGCGCTCGACGATATCCCAATAGATGGGAATACGCAATTTCCGCACGCCAAGATCGTCGAGAACGGCGATATATGCCTTTTTCCAATCGACTCCGAGATCACGGGCATACCGTTGTGAGAACGTGACACCGAGCGCGACGTCCTCCCGCGGCGCCGGCCCCGGAAGGTTGAAGTAGGCGAAAAATCCGAGAGCGGTCGCAAGCGTCACAAGGACGGCCACGCCGACGATTTTCAGGACAAACAGTTTTCGTTTCATATGCGGAAACCGGATAACGGTAAACGGTTACGGGAACGGATACATGGATCGCAGACCTCCTCCCGTCTCCGGGAGAGCCGCCTTCTCACAAAAAGCTCTCGAGTCCTCCTCCGGCCGCCACGAACCAGACACCGAGCGCAAGCAGGATGATCGCGAATATCTTCCGGACGGTTTCCCTGTGACTGATATGCTCCCGGAATATCGACGGGAACCGGGCCGACAGGATCATAGCCAACAGGAATACGATCCCGTATCGCACGCCCTCCATCCCCTGCACGAACGTCGCCGGCCCGAGCGATACGGCATACGACACGAGCAGCGTCCCGAACCCGCCGAACCCCTGATTGAGAAAAAAGAAGGCGGCCGTCCCCAGCTTTCGCTTTACCGGCTTTTCAAACCGATCGTGTCCGGACAGGATGTCTTTCCGGAATGACGGAAACAGGAACAGCGAGAACCCGGCGAGAACGATGCCAAGTTTCGACCAGACGAATCCGGTCGCGAAGTTCGAAAGAATGTAGGATTCCTTGAGCGCGACAAGCGATACGGCGAACAGTGCGCCGGAAATCACCACATATCGGACGAATCCGGGACCACTGACCCCGCGACCACCCGTGGCAAGTACCGTCGCGCCTCCCGCGAGGAGCCCGAGCGCGAGAATGTCGGTGAGTCGGACGACCTTCCCGGAAAGGACCGCGGACGACATCGAAAGCAGGAACAGGACGCCGACCGTCGCCACGCCGACCAAGGGCGCGGCACGCGACACCTCGCTCCGCTTGATCGCCAGGTATGATCCGAGGAGTCCGTACAGGAACAGAAATCCCGACAGGACCCCCGCCGCGAACGCGGACGGCACGAACAACACGAAACCGAACGGCACAAGCGTCAGGACGGGAAGACTGGTCAGGGCGGTGAAAAACGCATACAGGGCCGGCGCCCCGATGCGTTGCTCGGAGAGAAGGAACTTGTCGGACACCGACGCGAATGCGAGAAACGAGTATCCGACGAGTGCCACGAGTATCCAGGACATAGAAGGTTTGTTTTCTTCAGTATACCCCGCCCCGGGAGAAAAATGAAACCGCCCCGGAATCGGGACGGCTTCGATGACTCATGACTTCGTCGCGAGACGGTCGTAATAGACGCGGACATCCGAAATCCATTTCCGGACATTCTCCGGACTGTCTCCGGCGCACGAACTGCCGCATTTCCATACGACCAACTTTTCCGGACTGCTCGCCTGCCGCTGCGAAACGAGTTCGGTGAGGCGGTCGCCGACGGCCTTCACGGCTTCTTCGGGCGTTCCGAAGCATCCGTACCCTATCGACGTTCCCCGGCTCCCGACTCCCTTGTAGCCCCAGTAGTTGTAGCAATCCTGTCCGTCCCGCGTCGGGACATGAAGACCCCAGTCCGACTCCTTCTTCGCGATACCGACGATAAGTCCCGCCACCTCGCGATCGTATTTCGCGATGAAGGGCGCCATATTTTCAATCGGATATCCCGATACGAGCGTTCCGATTTCCGCTTCAAGCGTATCGGCCTCCTCACCCCGGAAGAAATCCTCTTCCGCGAGAATCTCGCCGCATCGGTCGAACTCGCTCGACTCCCTGTCGGAGTCGTTCCGCGTCCCCGCCCCGAACGAGGTCAGGAGCTCGCGCTCCATATACAGGACACACGCTTCGCGCCTCCCGTCCGAAGCGTCACGATTGACGGACGCCATCGGAAGGCGACCGGACGGACCGGTTTCCTTGGGTGACAACGCGTAGACCGACACTGACGACAACAGGAATATCCCCGAAAGAAAAAGCGCCTGCTTCAGGCGTCGCCCCCGAAATGCCTTCTCTTTCCACGTACGTGAATCGTCTTCCTCCTCTCCCGGAAAACCGCCTCCGGTCATTCCCAACATAGGTTACCCTTACAAGGTTAACCCTCCTTCGTATCTCCCTCAAATCTCACCGCAATCTGAAACGAGAAAAATCGCTTCTCGGCCGAAATTTTCGGATTTCATCTCGACATGAGATTTGAGAGAGATACTTCATTTCCCCTCCGAAACGCATTTCAGAGTATAGCAGTTTTTCAGGGACCGGTCAAAAAGAAATCTCAAAATATGGCTTTTATAAAGGATAAAAGTGAAATGAATGGGATACGAAAAGCCCCGGGAAACCCCGGGGCCGGATACACTGATTGTCGACGCTACTTCTTTTCTTCCCGATCGTTGAGCTTCCTGTAATAGAGGTCCACGTCCGAAATCCATTTCTGGACCCCGTACGGATCGTGTCCCGCGCACGAGCTTCCACACTTCCATTTGATGAGTTTCTGCGGAGTGTCGAGCTTGTTCTCGTAGATGAGCGTGTTCAGACGCTTCGCGACCGTCTCCACCGCATCCTTCCGGCTGTTGAAACAGGTATGCCCGCCGGTTCCCATCATCTTGCGGATACCGCGGTATCCCCAGTAATTGAAACAATCCTGCCCGTCGAGTACCGGAACATGGACGCCCCAGGCCGACTCCTTCTTCGCTATCGCGACAAGGAAAATCGCCACCGTCCTGTCCTGTTCGACGATGTACGGCACCATATCCTCGATCGGATACCCCTTCACCAGCTCGCGCACGCGCTTCTCGAATTCCTTTTTGCCGGGATCCTGTGTCGAAAGCTCCATGAGTACCTTGGCGGTATCGATGTCGGCATCCTTCGCGGTCTCCGCACCGAGCACCTTGGCATCAAGCGGTTGCTCGACCCGGACATACTGCACCTGATCGTCCGCTTTCGCGCCCGCGCCGAAAGAATGCTCGAGGTACAGCGCGGACACCATACCGAGCGCCATCGCGCCGACGAGCGGCGCATACGCCGCCTTGCCGGAAGATATCCCGAGTCGGAATCCCGACAATCCGGCCGATACATCCCCACCGAACGACCGGAAACGTTCCTCAAGCTCGCGGACCGCCCCGAAATCGGGAACGGCGACGACGATGGGCCGACGACGCATCGGCGTGACACCCGTGAAGCCGGCGGGACGGAGTCCGTCGACCGTCCTGACCGGATGAAGATACATCGGCTTCTCACCGAGTACGTCCACCGCGTATTTCGAGTACAGGATGGGATCCCCGGAAAAGGAGACCACGGAAACACGTCGGCCGCGGGAAATCACCTCGGACCGGACCGGACCGGAAACATGATTCCGTGATTCGTTGACGAAAAGTATCCGGCCGGAACACGCGGACGAGACACCGTCGACGGGGGAAGTTTTTTTGTGTTTCAGTGGAAGCATCCTCGGACCCATAGCCTGTTGCTAGTGTTTGTTTCCTTTCAGTCGAATCAGTTTCCAGACCCGCTCTCCGCCGGAAGGCCGGCCTTTTCGCGGAAATATCCCTCGACATCCGGCGTACCGACATAGCATTTCCCGTCGGCGGAGAGAAACGGGACACCCACCTCGTCCTTTGAGAGACCGCATGCCTTCGCCTTTGCGGACATTTCCTCCGCGTTCGCCTGATCGTGCCAGACTTCCTTTTTCCCGAACGACACCTTCTCCGCGATCTTGTTATCCTCGAGAAACTTCAACGTATCCTGGCAGTGCGGACACTCCGCCCCGTAATAATAGATGATTCCGGATGCCGGTCCCTGTTCGGAAACGGGTTTCGATCCGGTATCCTGAAACCTGTCCCGGAACACGGACCCGCCGACGAATATCGCCGCGACAAGGACCACGGTCGCAATGATGACTTTCTTGTCCATATGGAAACGCTCTTAATCGGAAGTCATACTTGCCAAATAATCATAGCACTTTTTTCGGAAGAAAAAAAGCACGGGACTTTTTCCCGCGCGCAAAAGATATTCCTGTAAACGACGCGTCACTCCTCTCCGTCGATACGCTTCCGTCTGAAAAAATCCGGGAAAACGGCAGACCCGATGACGACGATGAGAAAAAGTGAGAAGGAAAGCATTTGTCCCGCGGTCATCCAACCGAAGAGAACCGGAGATCCGGGATCCGGCTCGCGGAAAAATTCGACAAAAAATCTTAAAACGGCGTATCCGGACAGAAAAACGGCCACAAGGATTCCGTCTCGCGCGCCCCGTTTCCGAAGAACGGTAAGGATAACGAACAGAAACATGCCTTCGAGAAGCGCCTCGTAAAGCTGGGACGGATGCCGAAGCTCCCATGCTCCGGTAGCCGGGTCGGGGAAATACATTCCCCACGGCACGGCCGTCTTCCGGCCCGGAAGTTCGAGATTGAGAAAATTCCCGATTCTCCCCAGAAAAAGGGCTATCGGAACGCCCGATACCAGAAAATCCGCGAATGGGACGGGATCGATCCGATAAGCACGGGCAAAGGCCAGGAACACGACTCCCGAACCGATAAGCGCACCGAAAAAACTCATCCCATGAATACCGGAAAATGTGCCCGTTCCCGGATCGACAGGAAAAACGAGCCTGATCGGAACCGAAAAAAGCGACGGATCATAAAACAACGCGTATCCGAGACGACCGCCGAGAAGCGCCCCGAGAAACATCGCGACGGAAGCATCCCAAACGGTCCCGATTCCGAACGCCGCGCCCTTCCCGCGGGATCGGAAGAGGAGGTATCCGACCGAAACGAAAAATCCGGCAAGAAAACAGACCGCATACCACCTGACAGGCAATGACCCGATCGAGAAGACGACCGGGTCGAGACGTTCGGGAAGATGTCGCCACCATTCGGACATACTCTCGGAATCTTATGACACGCGGGACACCTTCCCCGATTTCGCGCCGTATTCCTCGGAATAGATGTCCGCAAGCGCGAAGAAGAGCGAAACGACGATGGGCCCGATCAGAAGACCCGTGAGTCCGAACAGCGATATGCCGCCGAGCGTCGCGAAAAAAATAAGCAGGGGATGCATTTCCGTATCGCGACCGACAAGCTTGGGGCGTAGGATATTGTCTATCATCGATATGACCCCGAGACCGAACGAAAGGACAAAGACTCCCTGCCAGACGCTTCCCAGGGCGATCAGGATGACGCCCGTCGGTACCCAGACGAGCGCCGTGCCTACGCCCGGAATAAGCGAGGCGAACGACACGATGATTCCCAGCATCACCGGCGACGGGACTCCGGCGATCGTGAACGCGATCCCCGCGAGCATTCCCTGGACGATGCCGACGACGAACGTCCCCTTGACCATCGCCCGACTGATGGATATGAATCTCTGAAACAGATGGACGTCCTGTTCGTCCTGTAAGGGCGAAAAACGTTTCGCGTACCGGAGAATGCCCTCCCCATCCACGAGAAAATAGAACAAGGTGAAAAAGAGCACGAAGAGCCAAAGGGCGAACTGGATCACCCCCTGATATGCGGCGGCAAGAATTCCGACAATCCCCGAAGAAACGGCCCGGATCGACTCCGAGAACCGGGTCGAGAGATCTCCGCCCGGAAATACGGTGTGCAGAAACGGCGACTGTCGGAGCGATTCGAGACCTTTGCCGATAAGCACGCCGCTCTGTTCTGAAGAATAAAGGGAGTTGGCCTCGTTTATGGCGAATCCGATGACAATCGAGACCGGCGTCACGATAAGTGTCGCGACCAGAAGACAGATGAGCGTGGCCGCTGCGATCCTGCTTCCGAACAGGGTCTTGCGGAGAAAAAGATTCGCCCGATGAAACAGGACGGCGAGAATCATCGCGACGATGATCGCCGTCAGAAACGGCAGGAAAATAAAAAATACCGCCGCGCCGGCGAGAACAAGGAGAAGGAGAAAAAGATACATGCTGAGCTGCGATCCTTTCATAGCGAATTCAAGCCGTTTATTCGTTAATTATACAAGAAAAATACCCGGAACGCAAGGAAAAGCCGGTCAATCGTTCAAACGGCGGATGAATGCTCCGAACGCCTCCTTCGCGAACACCGGGAAGACGGCCTCACCGAGCAGGATCTGCGCGTTCACAAGAAGCGCCGGCTTTCCCCCGATGACGACTTTCCCGTGCGATGGCCGGACGGCGAGCTCGAGTCCGAACCGGTCACGGAACCAATCCTTGATACCGGCACGGGTATTGTGCGATGCGGGAACGATGAACGGGGCATACTCCGATTTCTTCGAGGAATAGTATTTCCGGTGTCCCTCGTGCAGGAACAACATCACCTGCGCGTCCTTACCATTGAAGTGTGAATATATTCCGTCTTTCGACTTTCTCCTTTCGACGTTCGACTTTATTGTTGTCAGTCGTAAGTTGTGAGTTGTAAGTTCACTCTTCCCCTTCTCCCGAAAATACCGGCATTTCTCCCGCAACGAACAGGCCCCGCACTTCGGGCGGGCAGCACAGATCGCGCTCCCGAAATCCATGAGCGCGGCATTGAGCTCCTTCGCCGAAAGCGAACATGCCGCCTCGAAATCGGAAAACGGGATATCCGTGCGCTTCGACCCGAAAAAAAACCGCCCAATCACGCGCCGAAGATTCGTATCCCATGCGACCGTGTTTTTGCCATAGGCAAAACTCGCTATGGCCGCGGCCGTATACGGACCGACTCCGGGAAGCTTTTCAAGTTCCTTCACATCCTTCGGAAATTCACCGCCGCATGTTTTGACCACGGCGTTCGCCGCCTCGATCATATTCCGACCGCGGGCATAGTAGCCGAGTCCCGAATAGAACGGCAGGAACTCCTCCCAGGTCGCCCCAGCAAGTGACTCTACCGATGGGAACCGTTCCAGGAATCGCTCATAGTACGGGATGACCCTCGACACCTGCGTCTGCTGAAGCATGATTTCCGACACCCAGACCTGGTACGCGGTGACTCCCCGTTTTCTCCATGGCAAATGCTCGCGCCCGGCGCGACGGAAGAAATCGTCTATCGTCCGCTCGAAGAATCTCAGTTTTTCTTTTCTCTCTCTCCGCATACGGCAAATGTTTTTCTCTGTCATCCCGGACTAGATCCGGGATCCAGAAATATTTCCGAAATAGATTCCGGCTCGGGGGCCGGAATGACAACTTATTATCAGATATTTGTTGTCAGTTGTAAGTCGTCAGTTATTCGTTATCGCCTTCGGCGATAATCCCACTCCCCAGGCACTCGTCACCCCGATAGAACGCGGCAATCTGCCCCGGCGCGACCCCCGTATCGCCCTCCGCGAGCGTCACGTGGCCATGACCATCCTCCGAAATTTCCAGACGACATCCCGCTTCCTTCACGCCGTGTCGGAGCTTCACCGTGAGCGGATCATCGGGAGTCGGCGCATCCACGATCCACGAGAGTCCCGTGACCTCGAATTCCGTCCGCGCCGTTTCCGCGCTCCTATACGCGTTCGACACGTACACGATATTCCGTCCCGCATCCTTGCCGGTCACGTACCACGGCCCACCGGAAAGTCCGATCCCACGCCGCTGACCGATCGTATAAAACCAATATCCGTCGTGTTTCGCGAGCACCGCGCCCGTCTTCCAATCGACGATATCCCCTTCCCTCGTCCCGAGCGTCTCTTTGAGAAACTCATCGAACGGGATCGTGCCGAGAAAGCAAATTCCCTGACTGTCCTTGCGCGTCGCGTTCGGAAGGGCGTACTTCGCCGCAAGCTCCCGCACCTCTTCCTTGCGATACCCGCCGACCGGAAACATCGCCTTCGCGGCCTGCTCCTGCGTGAGCCGGGAAAGGAAATAGGTCTGATCCTTGTGCGCATCGGCCGAACGGAGCAATCGGGCCTTCCCGTCGCGCATTTCCGTCGACGCATAGTGCCCCGTCGCCACCCGATCGAACTCCGCCCCGTACTTCTCGACGAACGCGCCGAACTTGATGAGCGTGTTGCAGAACACGTCCGGATTCGGCGTCCGTCCCGCTTTCGATTCGGCGATGACATACGACACGATCCGCTCATGATACTCCTTCTGGAACGGTACGACCGAAAGCGGCACGCCAGCCACCTCGCAGACCGCGCGGACATATTTCAAATCCTCTTCCCATGGACATTCCCCGAGGAACGACAATTCATCCTCAAGCCAGATCTTGAGGTAAAACGCGGACACCTCATGCCCCGCGTCCTTCAGTAGACGCAGCGACACCGAACTGTCCACTCCGCCGGAAATAAGACACGCGACCTTCATGGAATCATTCTTATCGGAAAGGAATAGTAGCACCAATAAGATCGCTTGTCACGAATGAAACTCCTCGCTGCAAGCCGCGGGGTATCCCCCGACTTGTCATCCCGGGCTTGACCCGGGATCCAGTCCCGCTTCGCGAGACCTATCCGCGGCAAGCCGCGGGGTATCAGACCCTGAGAAGAGAATAAAAAAGCATGGATATTTCACCATGCTTTCTGATCGCCTTTTCGGAAACCTTTCGGAAATCAGTTCTTTCCGAGAGCATCCGGTCCGAAATCGAAAAATCCCTCGACCTTCGGCTTTTTCTCATCGGCAATCTCCCACAGCCTTCCGAGAATTTCGCAGATGTCGTATTTCTCGCACAGGCGCCGACTTCTCACTCCGTTCCGATCTTCCAGACACCCTTCTCGCGAAAGGCAGGGACATTCTGGCGACGAGCGGCGTTCAGTATGGCGGGAGCCGATTTTTCCTGTTGTTTCACATATTCGGACAAACGGATAATGTTCTCCCCTTTCAAATAGGCGATGCGCTTGTGTAGCGATTCGGAGAGGGCAAGTGAGAGAATTTTCTCAAGCGGTTTCGTGTTTCCGCCATTCCGATATATTGGAAACGATTCATAGTAGGCCTTTTTTTCCTTGTTTCGAATGATAATCATCGGGAAGCCCGCTCGAAGCAATTGATAATTGATCATCACTCGTCCGATGCGGCCATTCCCGTCACAAAAGGGATGAATGGTCTCAAACTCCAGATGAAACTTCGCGATCTTGTCCAAAAAGTACTCCGTCGACTCATGTGAATATTCAGTGATGATAGACCCGATCATACGCTCGACGCGTTCCGGTGCCGGAGCGATGTGTGCACCGACTCGGACATATTCGCCTGTCACACGAAATCGACCGGCAAATTCATCATTGATTCCGCCGATCAACATCTGATGAAGCAAAAGTATCATCTCTTTGTCAATCGGCTGTTCTTGGGACCGCTTCCTGATATATTCGATCACTCTGGCAAGATTCTTCGCTTCGAAAACTTCGCGGACACTGACGTCTCTCGAGACCTCCATCTCAAGTAATATCTTTTCCGTCTCTTCCAGAGTAAGTGTCGAATTCTCAATCGCATTCGAGTTATACACGCTCTCGGAAACTTCCGCTTCGTCGATAATCGCCAAAAGTGACTCTTTTCCTTTCCGGAGCCGATCATATTCCTCTTTCAGATTCCTGATATTTTCCTTGATAGGCGCGCTGATTGCCATATCTAAAGATTAGTGAATTTCTGCTTAAATACTATCGTTTTCACTACTTTTTGTCAATAGTTTCCCTAATATAAGGCATTTTCAGATATATTACCTCACTTCAGGCGAATCAGGTCCGTATCAAACATTCCCGACCGAAGCAAGAAACTCCGTTACGATCCGCTCCGTGTCAGCGGCGTTTTTGGAATTCATGAGTGCGATACGAAGATCCTTCGCATGTTCAAAACCTCCGACATACGCCTTGGAAAACTTTCGCATCACGTCGAACCGGTGGCCCTCTCCATAGAACCGTTCGAAGAGTTTCGAATGCTCGACGAGTGCGAGCAGCTTTTCTTCCACTCGAATATCATTTTTGTTCGCATCGAAAACCCACGGATTACCAAGCGCAGCGCGACCGATCATGATGCCGTCCACGCCGGTCTCTTTCGCCTTGGTTTTGGCATCGGCAAGATCCGTCACGTCGCCGTTGCCGATGATAAGCACATCCGTTCCCTTCGCGATTTCGACCGCGCGCGCGATCCGGTCCCAGCGGGCGGGCACGAGCGACATCTCCTTGCGCGTCCGCGCGTGCACCGTGATCGCCGCCGGTTTCGTGGCGAGAAGCGTCGGAAGCCAGGTCTCGAGTTCGTCTTGATTCCAACCGATCCGCGTCTTCACCGATACGGGAATCGGACGGCGATGGGAAGCGACGCCCTCCTTCGCCGCGATGATGAGCTCGGTCGCGAGCGACGGGCTCTTGATGAGCGCCGCACCGGCACCCTGCCGGTTGATCGCCTTGTCCGGGCATCCCATATTGATATCCACCCCGTCGAACCCGAGGTCCGCGATCAGATACGCCGCCTGCCGCATCTTCTCGGGAGATGCTGAAAAAAGCTGTGCCACGATGGGTCGCTCCGCCTCCCCGTCATATTCGAGCTTCGGCAGAAGCGCTTTCAACCCGTCCGGATGCATCAGTCCGTCCGCGGACACGAATTCGGTCCAGCAGACATCGGGCTTTCCGTGCCGCGCAAGCATGGTCCGGAACGGAAAATCCGTCACGTCGTCCATCGGCGCAAGCGCGAAAAAGGGCTTTTCCAATCGTTTCCAGAAGTTTTCTTCCATGTCCGAATGGTATCGTCCCGAAACGAAAGGCGCAAGCCGTCCATGAAACACAAAACCCGGAACACACATACCGAACAAAACACGATATCCGAACGGAAACGCCCTACGATCAACCGGATTGAAAACCATGCGACAATGAGACAATGTGGCCATTCTTCGGATTCCCCTTTACAAAGATCTATCTTCCTGCTTAAATAGGACTGAAATAGTCCATATTATAGAAACGGGGGATGAAAATCTCGAAAAAGGCGTATTACGGCCTCAGGGCGGCAATCAGTCTTGCGGAAGCGGACGGGCCGGTTTCGGCGCGCGAGCTCGCGGAACGGGAACATATCCCCGAAGACTTCATCGGGAAGATCCTCCAGAAACTCCGGAAAGCCGGAGTCGTCGGATCGACCAAAGGCGTCGAAGGCGGCTACACGCTTTCAAACGGAACCGTTTCCGTCTGGGACATCCTCCGGACACTCGACGGCCCGGTCAGAACCTTCACTCTTCCGTTAGGCAGCGGCACGCTCCCGTGCGACTTCCCCTCCCACTGTCGGACCAACGACGTTCTCCGGAGACTGGAAGATGAGATTGAGAAGACGCTTTCAGGGATGACGATCGGTAGGCTTGGCTCACAACTGACAACTCGCGAGAAACAACCGGGGTCCGTTTCAAAAGGCCTTCATCATAATTCATCCCACTCTCTTCCCGCTATTTCCAGTTCTCATCTGACAAAACCAAACCCGCATCCTGTCATTCCGGGCTTGACCCGGAATCCATGAAATATCCCACTTAGATTCCGGCTCGTAGGCCGGAATGACATGAACATTGATTCGACCTCGTTATAAGTTGTCAGTTGTAAGTCATACCCTATGCTTTCTCTACGAAATCTCTCCGCCTCGATCGGCGACAAGGAAATCCTTCACGATATCTCGCTTGATTTCGATCCGGGAAAAACATCCGTCGTCCTCGGACCGAACGGTTCGGGAAAATCCACCCTCGCGGCCGCGATCATGGGTCGTCCGGATATCATGCTTTCCGACAGGTCCGAACTCGTCTGGAACGGGGAGGATCTGAAGGCGTTGTCCGCGGACAAGCGCGCCAAACTCGGCGTTTTCCTCTCATTCCAGTCACCGCTCCCCATTCCGGGCGTCTCCGTCGAGGAACTCCTCCGAAGCGCGCTCGACGGGAAGAAGGATCCCGTCGTCCTCCATCGCGAACTCCGCGAACTCGCCGGGGAAATCGGCATCGCCGAGGAATTTCTCTCCCGCTCCATACACGACGGATTTTCCGGCGGGGAACGGAAAAAGATCGAAGCGATACAGGCCGCGGTCCTCGCCCCGTCGCTCGCCATCTTCGACGAGATCGACACCGGCACCGATACGGACGCCGTGAAACGCATCGCCGAATTCCTGCACGCGCGCCTTCCGAAAGACGCGACGAAGGTCTACATCACGCACTCCCCCAAACTTATCGACCTTATACGACCGGATTCGGTCATCGTCCTCAAGGACGGTCGTATGGCAGCTGAAGGCGACTACGATCTGGCGATGAAGACGATTGAGGAAGGGTTCAATAGCCTGAGCTGATAACTAACGACTCACAACCGACAAGGAAATCTGTCTCCCGGGCTTGACCCGGGATCCAAGACATAGATTCCGGCTCGTGGGCCGGAATGACAAGATAGTATTGCAACTTTCGACTTTACGGACTTTATAGACTTTCGACTTTATAGACCTTATGGACTTTCCAGACTCCGACAATTACAAGTACGGGTTCTCCGTACCGGAACGGACGGTCAAAGGGACCGGTCGGGGGCTTTCCGCATCCGTCGTCCGACAGATCTCCGGAATCAAGGGCGAGCCTGAGTGGATGCTCGACTTCCGTCTCAAGGCATACGGGCTGTTCGAAGGATCCTCCCGACCGACGTGGGGGCCCGATCTCTCCGCGCTCGACTACGATACGATCACGTACTATAAGAAATCGACCGAATCGGCCGTGAAGAGCTGGGAAGACCTCCCACCCGAAATCCGCGAGACCTACGACCGCATCGGCGTCCCCGAAGCGGAGAAGGATTTCCTCGCCGGCGTATCCGCGCAGTATGAAAGCGAGGTCGTCTACGAAAGCGTACGGAAGGAGCTGACCAAACAGGGCGTCATCTTCTGCGACATGGACACCGCCGTAAAGAAATATCCCGACATCGTCCGCGAATATTTCGGGAAGCTCGTTCCGCCGTCCGATAATTTCTCCTCGGCGCTCAATTCCGCGGCCTGGTCGGGAGGATCGTTCGTCCACGTCCCCAAGGGTGTCCATGTCGCGCTCCCCCTTCAGGCCTATTTCCGCATCAATTCCGAATCCTTCGGCCAGTTCGAGCGGACGCTCATCATCGCCGAGGAAGGAAGCTTCGTCCATTATCTCGAAGGCTGCACCGCGCCCGTCTACCGGACCGATTCGCTCCACTCCGCCGTCGTCGAGATCTTCGTGAAGAAAGGCGCACGGGTCCGCTACACCACCGTTCAGAACTGGAGCGGCAACATCTACAACCTCGTCACCAAACGCGCCAAAGCCGAGGAGGACGCCGTCATGGAATGGATCGACTGCAATCTCGGCTCCAAGGTGACGATGAAATATCCGGCCGTCATCCTCGCGGGTCGGGGCGCACGCGGCGAGATGCTCTCGCTCGCCCTCGCGGGCAAGGATCAGCATCAGGACACCGGGGCACGCATGATCCACCTCGCTCCGGACACGCATTCCCGCATCGTCTCGAAATCGATTTCCAAGGATGGAGGCCGTTCCTCGTTCCGCGGCGATATCCGTGTCGCCAGGAACGCTTCCGGTTGCTCGTCCTCAAGCGTCTGCGACGCGCTCATCCTCGACGAGGATTCCCGCTCCGATACCTATCCGTCCCTCGCCTCGGACGCTTCGGACGCGCGGCTCGCGCACGAGGCGACCATCGAGAAGATCGGGGAGGAAAAACTTTTCTATCTGGCTTCACGGGGGCTCTCGGCGGACGAGGCGAACGGGCTCCTCGTCAACGGGTTCATCGAGCCCGTCGTGAAGGAAATCCCCATGGAATACTCCATCGAGCTCAACCGGCTCATCAATCTCGAGATGGAAGGGTCGGTAGGATGATAAACTAACAACTCACAACTGATAACTTATAATGCCGATAGTCCTGTCATCCCGGGCTTGACCCGGGATCCAGAACGTAGATTCCGGCTCATAGGCCGGAATGACAAGAACAATTATATGGATTTCAGAGACATCACAAATGACAAAGAAACGACGTACCGGCTCGGTGAGAACGAGCGGGTCGTCTTCCTGATGGAAAACCGCGACGGCGAAGTCATATTCGAGCTCGCCGGAGCGAACGCCGCCGCGCACATATTCGCCTTCTATACGGGAACGAATGAGGCCCGGTTCTCTCCGCGTATCATACAAAGACACCTCGCGCCGGATACCGTCTCGTCCTCGACGATGCGGGCGCGCCTCGACGGATCCTCCTCGGTATCGTTCCGCGGCCTCGTGAACATCGCGAAAGATGCGACGGGTTCCGACGCGCGACAGGACTGCCGGGCACTTCTTCTCTCCCCGGGAACATCGGCCTCCGCCAAGCCGGAACTCGAGATCGGGACCGACGATGTCTCCTGCTCACACGCCGCGACGATCGCCCCGCCGGATGCGGAGCAGCTTTTTTACCTCGCCACGCGCGGACTTTCCAGAGCCGGAGCGACCGCACTTGTCTCCGAAGGATTTTTCAAAAATGCGAAGGATGCGATGAGTGAACTGACGACTCACGACCAACGACCGACAACGGATACGGCACAACCGTTTAGCAATATGGAAATTTAGCAATGAAACCATGGAACTTATGAAAGACATCAGAAAACGATTCCCTATTTTCGATGCACGACCGAATCTCGTCTATCTCGATTCGGCGGCGACTTCGCTCACGCCGGAACCGGTCATCGATGCCGTATCATCGTACTACGGGACGCTTTCGTCCAACGTGGGAAGAGGACTGTACGCGACCGCGGAAGAGACGACGACCCGTTTCGAATCGGCCCGCGAACGGACCGCGGCATTCCTCGGTGCCGATGCCGATGAAATCGTCTTCACGAGGAATACGACCGAGAGCGTCAACCTGCTCGCGTCCGTACTCGAAGACCGGATCGTCGAAGGCGACAATATCGTCGTCACCGCGCTCGAACACCATTCGAATTTCCTTCCCTGGAAACGGCTCGCCGGAAAGCGCGGAGCCGAACTCCGCATCGTCCCCTTCATGGAAAACGGATCCCTCGATCCGGAACAGGCGCGGAAGCACATCGATTCCCGGACGAAAATCTTCGCTTTCTCCGCGATTTCCAACGTTTTCGGCGCGACGAATCCCGTCGCGGATCTCGTGCGCTCGGCGAAGATCGCGAATCCGGATACCCTGACCGTCGTCGATGCCGCGCAGGCCGCGGGACACTCGCGTATCGATGTCCGGGAATGGGACTGTGATTTTCTCGCGTTCTCCGGTCACAAATGTTTCGGCCCGACCGGAGTCGGCGTCCTCTATGGTAAGCGGGGCCTTCTCGTCTCGCTTCCACCGTATCAGGTCGGCGGAGGGATGGTGTCGGATGCGGATGCGGACGAGCCGGCCTACAAGGATGCCCCGCACCGGTTCGAGGCGGGCACGCCAGATATCGCGGCCGTTCTCGGTCTCGGTGCCGCACTCGATTTCGTCGGACAGGTCGGCGTCGACGCCATACACGGATATGAATCCGCACTTGCGACACATGCCGTATCGGAACTCCGCAAAACTTTCGGCGACGGGATCCGGATTCTCGGACCGGCCGAAGGGCGCGAGAGCGGAATCGTCTCCTTTTCCCTCTCCGACATCCATCCGCATGACCTCGCGCAGGTTCTCGGCGAGCGCGATATCTGTGTCCGCGCCGGCGAACACTGCGCCGCACCGCTCCATCACGTTCTCGCCCTTCCCTCCACGGCCCGCGCCACCTTTTCGATATATAATACGGAAGCGGACATCGACGCGCTCATCGAAGGATTAAAGGAAGCTGTCAGGCTGTTCAGATCGTAGTCCTTATCAAGAAACCGAAAATCCCTCCCCCGGAGTACCGGGTACTCCCTTTTCCAAAAGGGAGAAAGCCGCTCAGAAACCCGTCTAAATTGTACTCTCCGCTCACTGTTATCTGTTCATTGTTCACTGTTATCTGACATATGTCCTCCCTCTATCAGGCCATCATCCTCGACCATTCGAAGAACCCGCGGAACTGCGGGGAACTCGAGCATGCGAACCGCCATGGCGACGCCAAAAATCCGACCTGCGGAGACTCGCTCTCGATGGATATCCTCACCGAAAACGGCATCGTTTCCGATATCCGCTTCCGAGGCCAAGGCTGCGCCATCTCGCAGGCTTCCGCATCGCTCCTTTCCGAATCGGTGAAAGGAAAGCCGATCGAAACGGCGCTCGCCCTCGGACCGGACGACATATTGGCGCTTCTCGGCGTCGAGCTCTCCCCGAACAGGCTCAAATGCGCCCTTCTCTCGCTCGAAACCCTGAAAAAGACGCTTGCCTCCGACGTCGGGAATACGGTATAATGAAAGGACGATAACCCGTAAAAAAACGATATGGAATTCAAGGATTCTTCGAAGCCGAGCGGACCGGTCGCGCTCGCGAACGGACTGACGGTAGAAGTGAACCGCGATCTCTGCATCGGATGCGGCGGTTGTACGGCCATCGCCCCGAACACCTTCGGCCTCGACGGCGAAGGGAAATCCGCCATTCTCGCGACGGCCGATACCGAGACAAAGGAAACGGTCCAGGGCGCGGTCCAGGGCTGCCCCGTCGGTGCGATCAGCGCGAACTAGGAAGACGGACGGCAACGAGACGACCCCTTGAAAACTTCCTTTCCAAAAAGGAAGTTTTCATATACCATAGAGCCCGAACTACCGCATATGGCACAAAAAAGGACCACCAAAAAGGAACGGGCGATAGAGAAACTCCGGACCGTACTCGATCCCGAACTCGACATCTCCATCGTCGATCTTGGCCTGATTTACGACGTGAAGATCTCCCCGAAAGGCGTCGCCAAGGTGACCATGACGCTGACGACCATCGGATGTTCCCTTTTCTTCATCATCGAGAAAGACATCGAGGACAGGCTCCTCGAACTTCCGGAGGTGGAAGAGGTGAAGATCGACCTCACCTTTGACCCGCCGTGGTCCCCCGACCGCATGACCGAGGAGACCAGGATCCGCCTCGGCTTCGCATGACGGTCGGATGAGAAATGAAAAAGCCTTTCCGATTGCCGGAAAGGCTTTTATCGTCCGATTTGAAATCATTGTTCCGAAGGAAAAACGGTGGGACCGGTATCGACGCACTTTTTGAGCGCGTCGATCATCGCTTCGGAAACATCGGTCGGATACCGTGTTAAATGTCCCAGTATCTTCTCGGCGAAGAATCGCGCCCACTTGTCCGGCTCCCACAGGGAAACGTCCCGACCATCGGACTCCGGCCATTGGGTTATATCGGAAAACGGAAGATCGACCCTCATCATGACGGCGAAGGCGTCTTCCATCGGCCGGAAGAAATCCGCTATCAGTTTCCCTTCCGACGAGTAGAATCGCGCGGCACACAGGCACATGGGGCAATTCACCACATACAACACGCCATCCGAGAGCGCCATGGAAATCCGTACCGTGATATCCGACGGCAATCCGGACAATCCGGTCAGCGCGTTTCTGTATGTCCTGATGACATCGATATCGCTGACTCTCACGGGATTCCACCAATCGAACCCGAACAGAAGATGCGGAATCGTTTCCGGCGGGAGTTCCACGAGATTCTCCCTCGTGAAATCCGTTACGATGATATTCGCCATGCTATCCCCTCGTTTTATTGAGAACGTTGAAAGAAATATTAAATGACAGGCAAACCTATGTATACCAGGACCTCCATAAAAAATCAACCGTCCCACGATCTTCGTACGGGATTATGGAACAAACGAAAACAGGCTTTCGAAAGCCTGTTTTCTTCGTGTGTCCGAGACCTACCGATACCCAGCGAGGACCTCTTGGAGCGCGGCTTCGGGAAATTCGCGTTCGTACAGGGGCCGTTCGCCGATGCCGAGGCGGTCCTCATACAGCTCGCGCGAATCATTGCGATAGATGACCCCGAGCGGAAGCTTGTCGGTCTCGAGCGCGAGCTGAAACGCCGCTGCACGGTCGGTCGGATCATGCCGTTCCGGTACCGGACACGTATGTTCCTTGAACCACTGATAGGTGTTCCGCTTGTTGAAGACGACGCACGGCGCGAAGATGTCCACGAGGGAAAACCCGCGGAACGATATGGCGGCCTTGATGATTTCCTTGGCCTGGGCGGTGTCGCCGACATTGGCACGCGCGACGAACGGGATATCCATGGAAACGGCGACCGCCATCGGATTGAACGGCTCCACGACCACTCCGTCCGGCTGGAGCGGATTCTTCATCCCCTCCTCCGATGTCGGGGAGGCCTGCCCCTTCGTGAGTCCGTAAATCATGTTGTCGTGCACCAGGACGGTGATGTCCGGATTGCGACGCGCGGCATGGAGAAGATGATTCCCGCCTTCGCCATAGATGTCGCCGTCACCGGACTCCGCGATCACGGTCAGGTTGCGGTTCGCGAGCTTGATGCCCATCGCCGCCGGAATCGAACGGCCGTGAAGTCCGTTGAACATGTGCGCGTCCACGTACTGCGGCATCTTGGCCGCCTGCCCGATTCCGGACGAGATGACGGTCTCCTTGGGATCCTTTCCGAGTTCACGGAGCGCCGTCTTGAGAATGGTGAGGAGCGGGAAGTTCCCGCATCCGGGACACCAGGCGATATCGGTCTCCTGCGGCATATCGAATGGAAGCATACTCTTTTTGACATACAACTTACAACCGACAACTTATAACTGACAACTTTTTTCGAAATTCTTTATCCTGATCCCCTGTTGTTAGTTGTTAGTTGTTAGTTGTTAGTTGTTAGTTGTTAGTTGTTAGTTGTTAGCTGTCAGTTCAAGCCTCAGTTCGTCCGTGAGTTCCTCGACCGAGAACGGCTCGCCGGTCGATTTGACGATGCGTCGCGAGACCTTCACGCCGAGTTCGCGATGAAGCAGGTCGGCGAACTGGCCGGAGTGGTTGTTCTCGACGACGACGATGCGCTTCCCGTCGAGAAGATCCTTCACGCCCGGATTGATCGGGAAGACCTGCGCGAAATGAAGTCCGCCGAGCTTTTTGCTCCCGAGCCTGCCGACCGTTTCCTCGAGCACCCCGCCGTTGGACCCCCAGGATATGACGGCCGTTTCCGCCTCTTTGAGATTGTCGAAAACATGCGGCATCATCGCGTTCTCCCGGAGCGCGCCGAGTCGGCGGAACCGCTTTTCCATCATCGCCTTTCTCGTCTCGAAGCTTTCCGTGATATGTCCGCTCTCGTCGTGCTCATCCGAATCGACGCAGACCAGGCCGTCACCGTGTCCCGGCACGCCGCGCGGGGACAACCCGTCCGGAGTGAGCGCGTAGCGGAGATACCCTTCTTCCGTCTTCGCGATATGCCGCCGCACCGGCAGACGGGCGATATCGCCCGCGTCGGTCGGCAGGACCGAGTCGAGGAGATACTGGTCCGAAAGCACGAAAACGGGAATCTGGTACCCGTCCGCGGTATCGAAAGCGCGCTGCATGGTCTCGACGGCTTCGGCGGGCGTTCCCGGAGCGTAGATGGCGCGAAGAAACTCCCCATGTCCCGCATAGAGGGCGAGATTCAGGTCTCCCTGCTCCGTCCGCGTGGGAAGTCCCGTCGCGGGTCCGGGACGCTGACCGATATGGATCACGATCGGTGTCTCGATCATTCCCGAAAGACTCACTCCCTCCTGCATGAGATCGAATCCTCCTCCGGAAGTCGTCACCATCGCCCGGGCACCGGCATAAGACGCACCGAGCGCGACATTGATGGCCGAGATCTCATCCTCCGCCTGATCGACCACGACATCGCACCGCTTCCCGTGCTGGGCAAGAAAGGCGAGCACACCGGTCGCCGGCGACATCGGGTACGAGGAGATGAAATCGCATCCGGCAGCCAGGGCCCCGATGCCGAGTGCTGTCGTCCCGTCAAGCAGGAGATCATCCTTCTTTTCCTCGTCGGGAAAGAGCGGGACTTCGATATCCTCCGCGTAAGCCGTATGCCTGCCGAAATCGTATCCCTTCTTCAGGGCACCGATGTTCTTCGCGACGATATCGTTTCCTTTCCTGGAAAAGACCTTCTCAAGATACGCTTCCGCGCCGTCCGACGGGATATTGAGAACGCCGAGAATCACGCCGAGCGCGACCGAATTCGCGTAGAGCGGACTGCCGCCGGCCTCCGTCGCGAACCGGAGGATCGGAGTATTCACGAACCGGCGTATGCCGTCCCCATCGGCGTCCGTCTTCTCGGCGAACACGGTCGTCCCCTCGCCGATCCGCCACCGGAGATGCTCAAGGGCGGGCGCATCGAGCGCGAACAGGAAGTCGATCCGCCGGACATACGCCCGTCGCGGAGCCTTCACGGACGAAAGCCGTATCTCGACCGAGTTGCTCCCGCCCCGTACGCGGGACATGTATTCCTTGCACGCGAACACGCCGTATCCGGCATCCTTCAGGATCCGCATGAGCGCCGCCTCGACCGTCTGTATCCCCTGCCCCGCCGCCCCGCCGACAACGATGGAAATATCTTTGGAGAAATGTGGCATATCTTTTTTACTTTCATGGTTCGCCCCATTATAGCACGAGGGAAAATCACCAGGAATCATCGGTCCGGGGCAACGGATTGGGAAAAATCAAAAAACGGACCGGGAGGGTCGTTTCCCGATCCGACACATTTGACGGGCTCTCAAAATCACCTCCGCCTCCATCACTTTTTTCCGACCCCGAATCAATCATTCATAGAGTCGATACGGCGATGCCGTCTGCCGATCTTCCGAGCCATCCGGTTTGAAAGTCTTTTCCTCGTCCGTCAACACGCCCGAAACCTTGTCAAAGACGCGCATAACCGCTTTCCGCCGCTCCTCCTTATCCGTATGTTGCTTGTAAATACCCGGCAGGGATACCATCATTTCGGGATCGAAAGGGAGTGTTACCTTGAACGTGCGCGATTCCCCGTCGATATCATAAACGAGGCGTGTCGTATTGTTCGAACGGTCCAAAACGAAGATCGGGAGGTTCTTTTTCTGAAGCTCCCCGATCGAATCCCACCATCCGTCATATCGGACTCCGCTCCCGTTCTGAAGCGATATCACGGCATTATCTTCAAGGGCACCCTGCATACCGTTTCCCGCCTCCCATTTGAAATACACGCCGGCGATTTCGGGATTCTGGATGATAAACTCGTTATAGGAAGTGTTCTCATCCCGATATCTCGGTCCCTCCGCATCATCGAACGTCTTGGAGATGGCATCGCTGATATTTTTCGTGCTGTGGACGTCATCGCGATAGGCCACCCTTTCCCGCAAAGACACGGCGACGGACCCCATATCCAATGGCCTTCCCGCCTGTACCCGACCTCCGGAAATGAAGCAGCCGAAACCGCTCCCCCGTTTGGAAAACTCGTCGTTGAACATTCGCTCCCGCGTTTCCGGATGTATCGTCGAGGCGGAAATCGACGGCGCCAATCCCATCATGATATCCACCTGCTCATCCATACTGAGCTTATCCGTTTCCACCACATGATTCACATTGCTCGGCCTGTTATCGCTGGTAATGAAATCATGCACGAAAAACGCCCCGTGTTCTTTCGCCAGATTGGCAACGTTCCGTTTTTCCTCCTCTTCCAACATCTCCTGCCATTTCCGTTCATCAAGCGCATCATCCCCTTCATATGTCTCCCCGACCAGCGCATCGAAGCGTTCTTCCTCAACGATAAGACCGTCGTAATATTCGATCAGCTTCCCCATCCGTTCCGCGTCCTTCTCATGACTCTCTCCGACCTTTCGTACGAAACCGAGCCGGGCTTCCATTTCCCGTATCTTCCTGAATTCCAGAAGTCTCCGCATGATATTCGACTTCTTTTCCTCGATTTCCTCACGAAGTCGTTCGATTTCTTTTTGGTTCATTTCGAACAACCGTTCAGCCGACTCCTTTCGGGCCACGGCGGACTCCTTCGAGCTCCGCAGGGAATCGACGGTCTCCCGAGACGGGTTCGACAATATCATCAGGCCTATTTTCCCCATCTGAAGCCGACCCCTTCGATTTTTCCATGGAAAACGCCATATGATTCGATTGCGGATTGAGAGAATCCCTATTGTTCCCGAAAACGTGCGACATCCGAAAAATCCTCGGGGCTATTCCTCTTCCCCTTCCAATTCCTTCTTCACGATCTCGAATTCATTCTCGGCCTCCTTGAGTTTCTCACGGCTCTCCTTCACCAGGATCGCCCCTTCCTTCACCTTCGCGAGTCCCGCCTCGACATCGACCTCTCCCTGATTCTCGAACCAGGCGACAATCTCTTCCAATTTTTTCAGCGACTCCCCAAGTGACTGCTTTTTTTCCTGCATACGATTCATGGTTATATGGTTTGATTGCTAAATTGTTTCCGATTCTACCGCTCGCTTTCCGTCTGACACTCAAGAATTTCCGCCCAGCCGTAGTCGATCCAGAGCCGAAGCGCTTCCGAAAACGGCGAATCGTCGGCTGGCAGATTCAGAAATACTACCCCGATCTTCCGCTCACGGACGAAGTTGAGTCCCAAAGCGAACGACACCTCCGCAAACACGCTCGGACCCACATACCCTTCGATACCGTTCTTCGGCTCGTTCGCGACGAACAGGAAATCGGAATCGGCAATGGCATGATAGAAATCGGCGTGAACCTGTGGGTACTCCTTCTCGAAGTGCTCCTCGGAAACCGGGACCGGCCAGGCGAGTATTTCCGCGTTGCGCTTTTCCCAGTATCGAACCCACTTCTTCAACTCTTCCTGCAAGGAAGCGCTCCCGGAAATGACAACCTTTTCCATAGCAACTATTCTATCTCCCTTACTTCGGCTCCGATCCGCCCTTCCGCGAGCCGTATATCCAGTCTATCACCCACCCGGACATCGGTCGATTTCCGAAGAAGACTCCCGTTTGCGGCCCGGACGATGGCGTAGCCGAGCGACAAGACACGGTTCGGGTCATACTGGCGAAGCGCTCCTTCGGCCCTGGAGAGCCGTTCCCGGACATCCTTGGCAGCACTCTTCCAAGCATCGCCGATCCGTCGCGTCGAGTCTTCAAGAAGGGAGGAAGACTCTCGCAGCCGATATTCCAGCACCGACAGTTTCGAATGAAGCGCGCTCGTTACCCGTTCGAACCGATCAGAAACGCCTTCAAGAAAGGCAAGAAAAGTCCCGACACTTTTTTCGAGCCGATCGGACGATTCGGAAAGCGAGCTTTCGAAAGAGGAAACGATGGTTCGTTCGCTTTGGACGAGCGTCTGACGCGCCGAATCCCACGGCTCCCGGATGGTGCGTGCAACCGCGGTCGGGGTCGAGACCATCCGATCCGCCACCAAGGCGGCGAGTGTGACGTCTTTTTCATGCCCGATGCCGGCGATGACCGGAATCTCGCTCTCGTGTATGGCCCGGACCAGCGCCTCGGTATTGAATGCCTGCAGGCTTTCGATGCTCCCACCTCCGCGGATCACGACCAGAAGGTCATACCGGTCCGCCTTCGTGCGAAAATACTTCACAGCCCGTAAGAGCTCGAGTACGGCACGTTTTCCCTCAACGCTCGAAGGATAGAGGTCGACCTTGACCCCGAGTCTGCCGAGGTTCGTCAGGAAGTCACCGATCGCCGCCCCCTGTTCGGACGTGATAAGTGCGATACGTTCGGGAAATTCGGGAAGCGGCCGTTTCCGTTCCGGCGCGAAGGCTCCTTCGGATTCGAGTTTCCGATATAGTTCGTCGTACGCCTTCTTGAGCGCGCCCTCACCCGCGACCTCGATCGTTCCCACCTTGAGCGAAAGCTTACCCATCGGCTTCCAGATTTCCGGGACACCTTCGACGATGATCTCGTTCCCCTCCCGGAGGCGTACGCCCGATACGTCGTATTGCCACCGGAAGATAAGACAGTTGAGAAGACTGTCGTCGGCGGAATCCTTGATCGAGAAATAAACGACCCGTTCTCGCTCGTCCACGGACGACACTTCGCCGCGGATCCGCGATGCCATGCCGGACAATTCGAGGTTGAGTCCGTCGAGAAACCGGCTTACGGAGAGCGTATCGTCCGTACAATCCGCGGAATTTTCCGCCGGCGCCTCGGGAAAATCGGCGGGTACGGCTTCGCTCCGCGTGACTCCGGGAAAGGAAAAGTTTCCGGTCCCCGCTCCCGAGCGCGCGACGATTTCCAGGATCTCCTTTCCGTACTGCCGGCACTTCGCGTCCTTGATCCCCTTCACTTCCATAAGTTCGTCGGGAGTCGTCGGCCTGCGTGCCGCGATACCGTCGAGCGCGGCGTTCGTGAGGATGCGATACGGCTCGACACCTTCCTTGGACGCCTGTTTCGCCCGCCACATCCGAAGCAATGAGGAGATATCGGCCATAAAAAAAGAAAAAAGGAAATCGAAAAATGAAAAATGCGGAACTATATCCACCTCTTCCGGAAAACCCCGCCATCGGACGGGATCGCGAAGGCGATTCCCTGATTTTTTCTGACGTGAAACGAAGACTCCGACCATTGTACCCCGTATTGGAGAACGGTAAAAGTATGCTATAATTTCGGAGAACAAAAAACGGAACGAAAACATGGAACCGATCATCTCCATTGAAAACCTTCGGGTCATATACAACCAGGGAAAGCCGAACGAGACCCGCGCCCTCGAGGAAACCAATCTCCAGATTTACCCGAAGGAATACGTCATTTTCTACGGCCCGTCCGGCTGCGGAAAGTCGACGCTCCTCTACTCCATCGCCGGACTGCAGAAACCGACCTACGGCGAAGTCACCGTGAACGGAAAAGCCTTCTCGAAGATGTCGAAGAAGGACATGCTCGAGCTTCACCAGACCGGAATCGGCCTCATATTCCAGGCGTTCTATCTCATCCCTTCCCTGAACATCCTCGACAACGTCTGTCTCCCGCGGGCCTTCCGTGGGGAGCGGCGCGGCAAGCGGGAAGAGTTCGGGAACCAGTCGCTCAGCCGGTTCAGCATCCTCGAACAGAAGGACAAGTATCCGAGTCAGCTCTCCGGCGGACAAAAGCAGCGTGTCGCCATCGCCCGAGCCCTCATCAACCAGCCGAAAATCATTCTCGCCGACGAGCCGGTCGGAAACCTCGACTCCGAATCCGCCCGGAACGTGCTTCAGATCCTCAAGGAACTGAACGAGATCGACGAACAGACCATCATCCTGGTCACGCACAACCCGGAACACCTCGCTTACGCCGACCGCGTCATCTACATGCGCGACGGTCGCGTCATCAAGGAGGAAGTGAACAAGGAAAAGCGCCCCATCGAGGCCGCCAAGCCCGACCTCGACGAACGCCAGGCGAATCCGGAGACGAAGGAACTCAGCATCCTCATGTCCTCGTTCCGAAGCCTCCTCCCGCAACAGGTGAACATGCTTCTCGTCCCCTACAAGGCGAAACAGCTTTTAAGCCACATCCTCTCCGATCTGAACGAGGAGCAGGTCTCGATATCCGAGACCCTGATCCGGGAAGTGCTCTTTCAGAACATCCAGACCCACGATCTCATGGAGCGGCTCGACCTCTCCTTCGACCAGGGCGGCGGCGGATGGAACCGGACCCGTGCGGAGAACTTCTCGACCAGGATTTCCCGGATCCTCGAACAGGTCGAAGTACTCAAGGGTTCCCCGAATCAAGCCGCTCCGGCACTGGCCACCTACCTCAACGACCTTTTCCATCTCGAACTCGACGAGTCCCGGATGCTCCGCCTCGTGGAACTCATGGCCACCCGCATCAACTGCGACGTGAACAAGACCGACATGAAGAAACAGCTGAACACCCCCGAACGGCAGGGCGGAATCGGGCTGTACAGCCAGACCGCGGAAAAGGTCGCGCGCGAGGTGGAAATAATCATGCTTCTCAAGTATTCCTGATACGGATATGCTCTTCTCCGACCTTCTCAAACTCTCCCTCCGCATGTTCAAGGCCCGGACCCTCCGGACCTTCCTGACCATCCTCGGCATGGGTGTCGGCATCGCCGCTATCGTCTTTCTCGTCTCTTTCGGATACGGGCTCCAGCAGACGCTTCTCCAGAAGATAACCACTTCCGACGCCCTTTCCACGCTCGATGTCACGGCGGAGAATCCCGACGCTCCGCGGCTCAATGAGGAAACCGATCTCAAACTCGCGGACATTCCGGGCGTCGAAGCCGTCATTCCCGTAAACCAGCTCCGGGGGCAGATGAACGTCGCGGGAATCACGCTCGATTCCGGAGCGGTTATCGCCGCACCGAAATATTTCGGACTTACCGGAATAAAGATGGCTTCCGGAGACATTGTCTCCGAAACCGGACAGGAAGTCGTAATCACTTCGGGGATCGCAAAGGCTTTCGGCAAGGATCCCGCGGACCTTATCGGTCAGAACATCAGACTCTCCCTCTTCGTCACGCAGGACACGGGAGGAACCGAGAAGCAGTTCTCCCCCGACGGAGGATTCGCCATCGTCGGCATAGCGGAGAGCGATGAGAATCTCTTCTACATCACCCCGTCCTCCATCGGAAATATCGCTCTCCCGCCGGCGACGACCGTCAAGGTCAAAGGCGCTTCCACGGCCGTACTTCCGGAAATCACCACACGGATACAGGCGCTTCTCCTGACGACTTCCTCCATCTCGGAAACGGTCGATCAGGCGAACAAGGTCTTTCAGGCGATCCAGCTTCTCCTCATGTCCTTCGGCGTCATCGCGCTCATCGTTTCCGCGATCGGAATGTTCAACACGATGACCATCACCCTCCTCGAGCGCACCGAGGAAATCGGCATCATGAAATCGATCGGAGCCTCACCCAATTCCATCTCCCTCATGTTCATCATGGAATCGACGCTCATGGGACTCCTGGGAAGTTTGATGGGCATCGTTCTGGGTCTTCTCGGCGGGCAAGCGACGAACATACTCTTCAACCTCATCGCCTCGAATTTCGGCGGACAGAAAGCCGATCTCTTCTCAAGTCCGATCTGGTTCCTGTCGGCCATCGTATTCTTCGGAGCCTTCGTCGGACTCCTCACCGGAGTCATCCCGGCCCAGAAAGCGGCCAAGACCGATGCCCTTGAAGCGCTCCGATACAAATGAAACTCCTCGCGGCAAGCCGCGAGGTATCTCCCGACTTGTCATCCCGGGCTTGACCCGGAATCCGGTCCCGCTTCGCGAGACCTATCCGCGGCAAGCCGCGGGGTATCAGACCCTGAGAAGAGAATCAAAAAAGCGGCACGAGCCGCTTTTTTGATTTCAGAGTCATCGCCCCCAAATCTTTCGAAACTTATGAGGCTCGAAAGGCCCGGACATTCCCCCTTATTTCTTCCTACCCGCCCGAACCCGATCTGTCTCATTGAGCACCTGCTTACGCAGACGGACACAGGTCGGCGTCACCTCGAGGTATTCATCGCCGGACATGATTTCAAGTCCCCGCTCGATTGTCAGTTCCCACGGCGGGGTCAATTTGAGAGCCTCATCCGCACCGGATGCCCGCATATTCGTCAGGTTCTTCCCCTTCACCGGATTGACGGCCATATCGGCCCCTTTGGCGGTATTGCCAACGACCATCCCCTCGTACACCTCGACGCCCGCACCCACATAGAGCGTCCCGCGGGTCTGCAGGTTGTCGAGCGCGAAGGCCGCCGTCTTGCCCGCGATCATCGAGATCATCGAACCGACATCCCGATGGGCGATCTCACCAACGAACGGCTTGAAGCCGATAAATCGGCTCGAGAAGATCCCCTCGCCGCGGGTATCGATGATGAATTCGTTCCGGTATCCGAGGAGTCCGCGGGTAGGAGCCTCGAAGACGAGACGCTGGTAACCGCCGCTTCCCTCCTTCATTTCCATCATAAGTCCCTTGCGTCGGCCGAGCTTCTCGATGACCGTCCCGGTCGATTCCATCGGACACTCGATGATGACCTCCTCGAACGGCTCCTGCTTCACGCCGTCCTCCTCCTTAATGATGACGTGCGGCTGCGATACCTGCACCTCGTACCCCTCGCGACGCATATTTTCCAGAAGGATCGCGATATGGAGCTCCCCGCGGCCATACACCTTGTAGCGGTCGTTCTCGGAGAAATCGATCCGGAGTCCCACGTTGATCTCAAGCTCCTTCTCGAGCCGCTCCCTGACCTGCTGGTTCGTCACGAATTTCCCTTCGCGTCCCGCGAACGGGCTGTCATTGACCAGGAAAAAAAGCGAAATGGTCGGCTCGTCGATCTCGATCGCCGGTAGGACCTCCTGCTCGGCCGAGATACAGATGGTATCCCCGATATCGACGCCGGGCAATCCGGCAAGAAGCACGATATCCCCCGCCTCCGCCGTTCCGATCTCCTCGCGGTCCAATCCCTTGAACGTGAACATCTTCACGATGCGTCCGTTCTCCTGCTTTCCCGAGGCATTGCGGACCAGCACCGAATCATTCGTCTTCACGCGGCCCTCATAGATGCGGACCACGGCGAGCCGACCGAGAAAGTTGTCGTATCCGAGATTGAACGGCTGGGCCCGAAGCGACGAATCCGAATCGTGCGCCGCCTCCGGGACACGATCGAGGATCGTATCGAGGATCGGAGAAAGATCTTTCCCTTCCTCGTCGAGGGAGCGTTTCGCCACACCGTCGCGCGCGATCGCGTAGAGGACCGGAAACGCGAGCTGTTCATCCGTCGCGCCGAGGTCGAGAAACAATTCGAAGACCTCCTCGGCCACCTCGTCCGGCCGCGCGGCCGGCTTATCGATCTTGTTGAGCACCACGATCGGTTTGAGCCCGAGTTCGAGCGATTTCTTGAGCACGAAACGCGTCTGAGGCATCGGGCCTTCCTGCGCGTCCACCACGAGCACCACGTCGTCGATCGAACGGAGTACGCGCTCAACCTCGCTTCCGAAGTCGGCATGTCCCGGCGTATCCACGATATTGATCTTCGTGTCCTTGTAATACAGGGAGGCGTTCTTGGCGTAAATGGTGATGCCGCGCTCCTGTTCGAGGGCGTTGGTATCCATGGAAAAGCCTTCCTGCGCGAAACCGGTCTGCTTGAGCAGCCCGTCGGTAAGCGTCGTCTTGCCATGGTCGACGTGCGCGATGATGGCGATATTGCGTGTGTGCATACGTTATCTTTAGGGCGAAATGAAGACAAAAGGGGAAGAATAAAGAAAAAGGCGCCAACGCCCTTTCTTCGCGTACCTATTATGCGCCGAAAGCGGAAAAAAGTCAAAGCCGGGTTCCGCCCATCGTTCTCACTCCGTCCCGGATCCGCGATTTTTTCCGAAATCCCGGGCTTGGCACTCTGCCGATATTACCCTTTCCGTATCCCGACCTTCTTCACGGCCTTTCGCATCCGCTCGACGATACGCTCGAGATCGACTGTCTTTCCCTTCGTCAACGTGGAAAGTTTCGGGTCGAGAACCTTCACGTCGCGGAACTCCTGAAGATAATACGCCTCCGCTCCCCCGATAAGCTCCGCGATGCCGTCGAAATCCCCTTCCGTATGGATGCCGGGCACGACCGTCGTCCGAAACTCGTACGGGATGCCGCTTTTCATGATAAGACCGATGCTTTTCCGTATATTCTCCATGGAAACGGGATTGCCGACCGTTTCGGCGTATCGGTCCGCCCCGTTCTTGATATCCATCGCGATGTAGTCCGCAAGTCCTTCACGGAACACCTCTTCCAGGATTTCGGGCCGCATCCCGTTCGAATCAAGCTTCACCGAAAATCCCATGCCCTTGATCCGCCGCATGAACGGGACGATGTCCCGTTGTATGGTCGGCTCGCCGCCGGTGATGCAGACACCGTCCAGGATGCCTCTCCGTTTCTCCAGGAATTCGAAAAATTCCCTGTCACGACCGCGGAACAACGTGAGCGTTTCCGGTGAAAGCTCGACCAGTTCCGGATTATGACAGAACGGGCATCGGAAATTGCATCCGACGGTGAATACGGTCGTGGCGATTTTTCCCGGATAGTCGATCAGGGTCATCTTTTGGAATCCGGCAAGCATCATAAGCGTTCGGAGACCGCAACGGACGAAGGAAAAACGATCCCCCGTCCGTCAAAAGTCGGCTTTTTTCAGGAATCTCAGCAATCGCAGGCCATCGTGGATGCGAACGTCATGCGGTCCTGGAATTCCTGACGCTTCGCCTTGTTCCACTGCTTGATGGGGCGGATATACCCCACGATCCGCGAATACACCTCGGCTTCCTGGAAATTCCGGAGAACGGGGTCGGCCGTATGGCACGCCTCGCACTTCACGAACGACTTCCCGTTCGCCTCGTACGGCATATACTTCCCGCCCTTCCCGATCTCCGCCCCGCAGTCATGACAGATGTGCTTCTGCATATGTTTATGTTGGCTACTTATTATTGAATTATTTACTTTACATCTTGAATCGATTCCCCCGTCCCCGTTCGATGTTATCTGTTATCTGACTACTATTACTCCGCAATCGAATATTCGCTCACTCCGGCGTCCGCGACGCACTGCGGACAGACATGATGTTCTCCCGCGATATATCCATGAACCGGACAGACACTGAAGGTCGGGGTAAGGGTAAAATACGGGAGCCGATACTTCTCGGCGATACGCCGGACCAGGTTCTTCGTCGCGTCCACGTCCCAGATCCGCTCGCCGAGGAATCCGTGAAGCACCGTCCCGCCGGTATATTTCGTCTGAAGCCTGTCCTGCAGGTCGAGCGCCTCGAATATATCATCCGTAAATCCGACCGGGAGCTGTGAGGAGTTGGTATAGTACGGCTGGGCACCGTGTTTCCGGACCGCCTCGTCGTTCGCGAAGACGATATCCTTGTACTTTTCGCGATCGATTGCCGCCAAACGGTGCGAGGTCCCCTCCCCCGGCGTCGCCTCGAGGTTGTAAAGGCTTCCGGTCTCCTTCTGGTATCCGATGATCCGCTTACGCATGCGCTCGAGCACCTTTTCCGCGAACGCCTGACCCTTCTTGGTGGTGATATCGGTACCGAGCAGGTTCACGATCGCCTCGTTCATGCCGATAAGGCCGATGGTCGAAAAGTGATTGGCCCAATACTGGCCGCGACGCGCCTTGATCGGGGAAAGATAGAACCGGGTATACGGATACAATCCGCGATCGGTCAGCTGTTCGACCAATTTCCGCTTGATCTCAAGGCTTTCCTTCGCGATATCCATGTATTTCTCGAGTCGGGCGAAGAACTCCTTCTCATCGTTGGCGAGATAGCCGATCCGAGGCATGTTGATGGTCGCCACGCCGACCGATCCCGTGAGCGGAGCCGCGCCGAAGAGCCCGCCGCCGCGCTTATGAAGTTCGCGGTTGTCGAGCCGGAGCCGACAGCACATCGAACGGGCGTCCTCCGGATCCATATCGGAATTCACGAAGTTGGCGAAATACGGGATACCGTATTTGGCGGTCATTTCCCAGATCGGACGGAACCGGTCGTCTTCCCAGTCGAAGTCCTTGGTGATGTTGTAGGTCGGAATCGGGAACGTGAAGACGCGACCGCTCGAATCCCCTTCCATCATGACTTCCGCGAACGCGCGGTTGATCATGTTCATCTCCTCCTGAAAATCGCCGTAGGTATCGTTTTTCGGCTCACCGCCGACGATGACCGCCTGGTGGGCGAGCGCCTTCGGAGCCGTGATATCGAGCGTGATGTTCGAGAACGGGGTCTGGAAGCCGACCCGGGTCGAGACGTTCATATTGAAGACGAACGACTGGATCTCCTGCTTCACCTGCCTGTAAGACAGCTTGTCGTAACGGATGAACGGGGCGAGCAGCGTATCGAAGTTCGAGAACGCCTGCGCGCCGGCCACCTCGCCCTGAAGCGTGTAGATGAAATTGACCATCTGTCCCAGGAGCGAACTGAAGTGCTTCGCCGGCCCGGAAGAGATTTTCCCGGGAACGCCGGTGAACCCCCGGCGGATAAGGTCGTGCAGGTCCCAACCGCAACAATAGGCCGAGATGAGCTGGAGATCGTGAAGATGGACATCACCGCCGTCATGAGCCTTCCGGATCTCGGCCGGATACACGCGGTTCATCCAGTAGCGGGAACTGACGATGGAAGCGATGTAGTTGTTGAGTCCCTGGAGGGAATACGCCATATTGGCATTCTCCTTGACCCGCCAATCCATCTCCCGGAGATACTTGTCCACGAGATCGGACGAATCGTCGAGGGATTTCTCGAGCTCGCGGAGCTTGCGCCGTTCCTCCCGGTACAGGATATACGCCTTCGCGGTCTCCTCGAAATCGAGGATCATGAGCACCCGCTCCACCATATCCTGCACGTCCTCGACCGACGGCATGAGCCCCTTCCTGAAATCCTTCCGGAGAAGGCTCACCGTCTTCGCGGCGACCTTCTTCGCTTCGGACACGCTTCCCTCTCCGGTCGTCTCAAGCGCCTTGGCCACGGCCGCGACGATCTTCCCCTCCTCGAACGCCACGGTCCGCCCGTCACGCTTCACGATCTTGCCGAATCCCGTTCCGGAAACCGCCCGCTTCCCGGTCTTCTTCGCGGCGCTTTTCGTGACCGGCGCCCCCTTCGCCACCTTGGATACTTTCCCCTTTCCCCTGGTCGTTCCCACTTGAGCCATATGCCGTTTTATTGTCTTATTATCTGTTTTTTCAACTATATGTTGTGGTTGCAGGAGAAATAATAGCACAAGGCAAAAAACCGTGCAACTGTCGCTCCACTCAGCCATTTTTCGTCCGGAGTCGCCTCGACGGAATCCCGGAGACCCGGTCCGACCATACGAAAACCGGTCCGACCCAGGGTCGGACCGGCTCCAAATTTCCTCATCCTTATCGGCTGCTCTCGATTCCCGCGACCCGTTCGATCTTCCTGGAATACAGGTCCACATTGCCGATCCACCGGTTCACGTCGCCTTGGGAATGCCCGGCGCACGAGGAGCCGCATTTCCAGACGATAAGTTCCCTCGGGGTGTCGAGCGAGAGTCCATGCACGAGGTAATCAAGTCTCGAACCGACGGCCGCGACCGCCTCTTTCGGGCTTCCGAAACACGAATATCCGCTCTTGGTGACATTGTCGCCGCTTCCACGGAATCCCCAATAGTTATAACAGGTCTGCCCGGCCGAATTCTTCGGGGAATACTTTCCCCAGTTCGACTCATGCTTCGCTATGGAAACGAGGTATTTCGCCGTCTCCGGATCCTGCTTCGCGATATACGGCACCATCTCCGCGATCGGACTCCCTTCGACCATTTTTCCGACCTCTCGTTCGAATTTCGTCTTCACGTGAGGCGTCGGGGCGGCCGGGACGACCGAATCCATATCGTATGAAAACCCGGCCGAAGCCGCGGAAATAAGCAGGGCGAAGAACCCGACGGAAACCAGAAGCACGGAAAGATACAGCGTACTTTCGCCTGTTTTCATTGTCCGTTCAGATTGTTTCCCGGCAATCCGGGAAGAGTGTTTCTTGTCCATACCCAGGCGTTTCGTCTTTGTTTTTTCTTTTCTTTCGGGCTTTTTTCCCGAATTTCCATATAAAAAGACCGGGGCACCCGGTCTTCCCACTCATATTCGTCTACGGATAGTATAGCATATCGGAAGAGGAAAATCAAGAACGAATCAGTCGGTAATCGGCAAAAGACGGAAGCTGACTCAACGATGCGACGAAAAAACTTTTCGCCGGCAAAGCGCGACATCGTCCCGCCTTGAAAAAGCCGCCCCGGTACCATACAGTGGAGACATGAATCGAAACCTTTTTTGGAAAATATCGCGGATCGGTTTTCTCTTCGCGGCAGGCATCGTATCGATCGGGGCGGCGGCATATTCCGCCCCCGATATTTTCCGTCTTCCCGAGGGACGTCCCGGATGCGAGACTCCCATCCATTGGCGCCTGGACAATGTCGATTCGCGTTTCCCGCTGAATCGGAAAGCGTTTCTTCGGACCGCGATCGAAGCGGAAGCCGTCTGGGAGAAGCCGACCGGGAAAGATCTCTTCGTATACGATCCGGACGCCTCGTTCGTCGTGACGACCGTATTCGACGAACGGCAGAAGATGACCTACGATACGCGCGATCTTCAGGGAAAAATCGATCAGTATCAGAAAGATACGGGGACCCTTAAAAACACCTACGACGACCTCCGCACCGGCTTCGAACGGGACCAGGCGACCCTGAATATTCGGGTCCGGACCTTCAAGAAGCGGATGGCCGCATACGACGATGCCGTTAGCCGGGCAAACGCCGCCGGGGGCGCCATGCCGGACGAATACGCTTCCCTGGAGAAGGAACGGAGAGCGCTCGGCGACGAAAGGGATTCCATAAACAAGGAATTGGAGCGGCTGAACGCCGTGGCGGACAAGGTGAACGCGACCGCCGGGAAAATCAACTCCGAAACGGCGACCGTCCGGAAAAATCTCTCGGACTACCGGCAAAAATACGGCGAACCGCAGCCCTTCGTCCAGGGACTCTACGAATCTCCACTCCGATCGATCACCGTCTACCAGTTCGAAGGAAAGGAAGATCTCCGGCTTGTTCTCGCACATGAGTTCGGTCACGCGCTTGGCATCGGGGAACACGTTCCGGACAACCAGGAGGCCGTCATGTACGCCATGATGGGTGGACAGGATCTGGAACACCCCTCACTCACCAAGGACGACATCGTCGCCTACGGACAGGCCTGCGCCGCCCGAACCGGGTCCGTACACGACGCGCTCGTTTCCTATCTGGTCACGACCCCGTGGAAAGACATGCGCCTCTCGGATTTTCTCGTCATCCTTTCCCGCTGACGAGGAAAAGAAATCTTGCCCGGAACCCTTGTACGGGGTACAGTTGAAAAACCGTCATCCTTTCCTCATCTTTTCTTATGAATACGAAAAATCACCCGGTCGCCCTCATTATCCTCGACGGTTGGGGATACCGCGAAGAAACCGGAAACAACGCCATAGCGACCGCAAACACCCCCTTCTTCGACTCGCTCCTCCGGAGTTTCCCGCATTCCCTCCTCGACGCGAGCGAAGGAAGCGTCGGGTTGCCGGACGGCCAGATGGGCAACAGCGAGGTGGGTCACATGACCATCGGCGCGGGAGCCGTGATCGATACGGACCTCGTCCGCATCTCGAAAGCGGCGGTCGGAAACGAATTTCTTCGGAACACCGCGTTCGGAACCCTGTTCACGCACGTACTCAAACATGACTCCGTCCTTCATGTGAAGGGCCTGCTTTCGGACGGCGGGATTCACAGCCACATGGACCATCTTTCGGCGTTCCTCGAGGCGGCAAAAGCGGCAGGCATAACGAAAATCGCCATCCACGCCTTCACGGACGGACGCGATACCGGACCGCAAAGCGGGGCCTCCTATCTCCGAAATCTCGAGGAAATCATCGACGACCTCGGGATCGGCTTCATCGCCACCGCTTCCGGGCGGTTCTATGCCATGGACCGGGACAAGAACTGGGACCGGATCGGTAAAGCCGAGCGGGCCATCTTTCACGGCGATGCCGACAGGACCGTCCAAAACCGGCGTCCTTCCGAAATGCTCTCGGAACTCTATGCGGAAGGCGTCATGGACGAACACCTCGAGCCGGTCGTTTTCCTCGATGAGAACGGGGAAGCCTATCCCGTACGCGAGAACGACGGGATACTGTTCTTCAACTTCCGTTCGGACCGGTCGCGCCAGCTCTCGACCCGCATCGTGGAGCATGCCAAGGAAAAAAACCTGTGTTTCGTGACATTGACGCAATACGACGAGGCGCTTCCCGCGATCGTCGCCTTTCCGCCGTCACTTCCGGCAACCACGCTCGGACACGAGATCGCGAAAGCGGGACTCCGCCAGACACACGTCGCCGAAACCGAAAAATACGCCCATTCGACCTATTTCCTCAACGGCGGGCACGAACTCCCCTGCGAGGGAGAGGAGGATATCCTTGTCGAAAGCCGCAAGGACGTCCGCACGCACGACGAGGCGCCGGAAATGCGGGCACGCGAGATCGCCGATCGGGCCATCGACACGCTCGGACGCGGAACGGACTTCCTCTTCATCAACTTCGCCAACGCGGACATGGTCGGGCACACGGGAAACGTCCCGAAAATCATCGAGGCCGTCGAATGCCTCGACCGCGAGCTCCGGCGCGTCGTGGAGGCGGTTTCCGAAAAGGGCGGCATCGCCGTCATCACCGCGGATCACGGAAACGCGGAGCTCAACATCGACCCGGAAACCGGCGATATCCATACCGCGCACACGACGAATCCGGTCCCCTTCATCGTGACCGCTCCGGGAACCGTGAATCCGGGAGGCCTTTCCGATATCGCACCGACCGTCCTTTCCCTCCTCGGACTCCCCGTCCCGGAAGCCATGACGGGAAAGATGCTCTTTTCCTGATTCTTCGGAAAAACGACAAGAAATGCCTTTTGAAAACATTCTCGCGTAAATATCGTATGAACGCGACGGCCCCTAAGAAAACGGACGAACCCTCCGAGAGGCTCGGGATGCTCATGAACGGATCCGGATACCGGGAGAAAACCGACGCCGAAGTGATAGAGCTCGCGAAAAAAACCGCGGACTTTTTCGGAGTACTCATGGAACGGTACGAGGAGGCGTTACTCCGATATATCCGTCGCATCTCGTCCTTCGATCGCGACGATGCCGAGGACATCCTTCAGGAGGCGTTCATCAAGGCGTACCGCAATCTCAATGATTTCGACCATGATTCGAAATTCTCGAGCTGGATGTATCGCATCGTCCACAACCAGACGATAGATACGGCGAGAAAACGGAAGCTTCGCGTCACCGTTTCGATCGACGAACACGAACTCGTCCATATCCTTCAGGCAACTACGGACATCGAAGGTGAAACGGCGAGAAAAGACGACCTTTCCCTGATAAGCGAAGCCATCCGTTCCCTTCCCGAGACGTACCGGGAAGCGCTCATCCTGCGATTCCTCGAAGAAAAGTCCTACGAGGAAATCATGGACATCCTCCATCTTCCGAAAGGGACCGTGGCGACCCTCATCAGCCGGGGGAGAAAAATCCTCCACGGGCACCTGGAAAAATCCGGAATCGAACGATAATCGAACCCCTATGAATGACAGGAAGCCCGGCGCGATTGCCGAAAAAATACTCGGGAAAATCAAGGACGAGGGTATCCGTCCGGAGGCCTCGTGGAAGTTTGCGCTCCGGAAAACGCTCCTGTGGACCGGGATCGCGCTCGCCGGGGGTTTCGCGGCGATTTCCCTCTCCCTCATCATCTTCTCGCTCTTCTCGATCGATCAGGACATATTCGGATTTGCGCCGAAAAGACTCTTCTCGCCCGCCGTCTTCCGGTCGCTCCCCCTCCTCTGGATAGGATCGCTTCTGGCATTCGTGACACTCGCCGTCTTCGAATACCGCGAAACGGGACACGGGTATCGGCACAGGCCGCTCTTCGTGGCGCTCACGACATTTCTCATCGTTTTCGGAGTCGGCTCCATCCTTCACCTTCTCCGGGTCGGCGAACAATCCGACATGGCGCTCCGAAAAGCGATCCCCCGATACGATCAGTCCGTCCGTCCGCGGGAAGAATTCTGGAGCCATCCGGAAGAAGGATTCGCCATGGGAACGATCTCGGAAGTCACGAGTTCCGGATTCCTCATGAACACGCCGGGCAGGAATGGTCTCATCATCCGCGTCGGAGAAGACACTCTCATCAGACCGTCCGCAAAAGTCTCGAAAGATTCCGAGGTACGGGTCATCGGCGACCAGGAACGGGATGGCAGCATAGACGCGGAAGAAATCCTTCCGGCCATGCCTCCCCGACTCCGGGACGGAGAGAAGGGACGAGAGACTCACGACAATCGTCCGCCTCCGACCCGGCATCCTGAAAAAGCGGAAGAGGACCGGGAATCCGAAGACTAGGCGGAGGCAAAAGTTACGGAAAATGAAAACCGACCCCGAGGGCCGGTTTTTCTCTTTCAATCCCCATTTTCCCGATTTCCGGAATCACATCGTAAGCCGCAGGGCATATTGGACGAACAGTCCGGCGACAACGCTTGTCCCGAACAGTATCGAGACGATCCTGACCGCTTCCAGCTTGTCTTTCTCCTCTTTGAAAAGGATCAGTATCCCCAACCCCCCGCTGGCGCACAGGCCGGCGATCGCCGAACCGTACGTGAGTATGCCCCGCAGATACAATTCGGTTATACCGACCGAGACCGCGCAGTTCGGGATAAGACCGAACAACGCCGCCAGAAACGGCTGGAAGAATCCGTTACTCAGGAAAATTCTCGCCAAAACCTCGTCACCGAGCTCGAAAAAGGCGAGGTTTATCGCGAATGTGACCATGAATATGAACAGGAAGATTTTTGCGGCATGACCGAGAGGATGCAGGAAGATCCTTTTCACGTCGGATTCCTTTTCCGAGACCCCGACATGGTGACCGCAACAGGCATTTTCCTGCAACACGTCACAGTGGGCATGCTTCGGATCGTCGTGCCCATGATTGTACGCCTCGGCATGGGCAAGCGTCCTGTCCCTGTTCTTCCGATAGACGAGATCGAGAAGGTATCCGAACACGAGCGCGACGACGACCTTCGTCACGATGAACGGCACGATGATTCCCGCTCTGTCCGGATAGGACAGCATGACGGGAATGGCCTCGTCCGAAGTCGACAGGTACACGGCCATCAATGTTCCCATGGTCACGAGCCTCTGACCGTACAGGGCCGTCGCGAAAACGGAAAAACCGCATTGCGGCAATATCCCCGCGAGCGCGCCGAGCGCGGGTCCGGCCGATCCGGCCCTCCCGATCCTTTCTATGATCTTTCCGGTGAACGCGTGCTCTATCAGTTCGATCCCCACATACACGACCAGCAGGAACGGGATCGTTTTCGCACTGTCGACGAGCGCGTCCAGAAAAATATCGTACATAGAGGGATGTGCCAACGGCTGATTATCACGTTCATATGGACAGCGTATCCCATCATCCCCGTTACCGCAACAATATCGCGTCCCGCGTCAGGGAAAGACAGCTAAAAAGCCCCCGCGTATACGGGGGCTTCGTCGTCGGCAACATTCCGACACCTAGAGGACGGCGTCCTTGGCAGCCTTGGCGAGGCGGAACTTGACCACGGTCTTGGCCGCGATCTTGATCTTCTCTCCGGTCGCCGGATTGACACCCGTGCGAGCCTTGCGCTTGGCCTTCACCAGTTTTCCGAAACCCGGGAGCACGAACTCCCCGTTCTTCTTGACTTCCTTGTATGCGACCGCGGACAACGTGTCGAAAAGACCGTTGATATCCTTCTTCGAGAGACCCGACTTTTCGGAAAGCGTCGTCACGAGCTGGGACTTCGTCAACTTTGCCATAACGTTTTTCCCGTTCCCGATCCGCCCGCGGGCGAAAACGGAAGCGGGTTCTGTTACCATTTATTATTTCGTGCGGACTCTTACGGCATGCCTGCCACATCGACCTGTAAACAAGGGGCCGAACCCGTCACTACCGCTGAATAATACGATATTTGCTGCTTGTTTGCAAATAGGTCGCCGGAAGATACGGACAGATATCGCTCAATCGGTCCGCTTGAAAACCGAAGAAACCGCCGAAGGAATGATGATCATCTGCAAAACCGGCGTCAGACCGACCCCGAGAATCGGGATGATCGGCATGAACGGCCCGTACGCCCACATTCCCGTCGAAACCGCGTACCGTTCGATCGCGATCGCGACGAAAAAGCCGAGAGAGACGTTCATCGCAGCCCGCTTCCGTCGCCCGATGACCGGACCTGTCCGGTCGGACAGGAACAGTTCCGGACCGAGAATGAGAAGCGTGATGACGACATCCGCAAGCGCGGCCAGGACATGCACCCGGACGAAATCCGCCGCGCCGAAAAAGTGCGGCATGAACAGGAATGCCTGAGACATTTCCCATACGAGATTCAGGATGAAACTCAGGGCCATGATTTTCGCGATCCTGTTCATCGCCTTATTCGAAATTCACGACGAAGCCGTACATACCCATCGAGCATGTCCCCTGAAGCCTTGTTCCCGCGGCCTGGGCCGGAACCTCGACATCCGTCGTACCCGTTCGCGGAAGATTCTTGTGATACCCGATACTCGGGATGGAAACCGACGACGAACAATCGAAAGTGTTGTCCGTAACGAGTCGGATAACGGTCGGCACGCCGGCTTTTGCCGCACTCGTCTTCGGCGAATACCCGCCCTTGGCCGCGATCTCGATCACCTGCCTGTCGCCCGCGCCGACCGGATCGCTTTTCGCGGCGGATTTTATCGGGTTATCCCGGGATGCATCGTCCGTTCTTGCCCCAAGATACATCCCCGCGGCAAGGGCGACCACTCCCAGGGCGAAAACGATGATGAATATCTTCTTTTTCATATGATTCCCGTTATAGGTCAGAAGTCAAAGACGGGCGCGATTATTCCGGCACCGACCAGGCTGTTTATAAGATTGAACACTCCGAAGAATATCACCAGGAGTCCCGCCGTCTTAAAAAAGATTCCGGATCGGGCCGCCCTTCCCAGCCCGAGAGGACCGAAACTCAGAAGCGAAAGGACCGGCAACGTGCCGAGCGCGAACGCGGACATGGTCAATGCCCCCGCCGCGAAGCTTCCGGTCGTGAGCGCATAGAGCTGCATCGACTGCGTGAACCCGCACGGAAGGAAGAACGTGACGATACCGGCAAGAAGCGGCATGAGCGTATGGTTGAAATCCTTTACGCCATGCATCCGCTTCCCTATGAAGGCCGGAATGGCGGGCTGGAGTTTTCTCGCCCATGGGAATACGTCGAGAAGGTTGATACCGAGAACGATGAGCACGACGGCGACACAGGATCCGAGAAGCGCCGTACCGATGGGGCCGGATTGAAACGCGGACCCGAGGGCGCCGACGGCTCCTCCGAGAAGAAAAAAGGCCGCCAACCGGCCGATATGAAACAGCGCCTGCGGACGGAATGTCTCCCCCTCCTTGGCGAAGTTCGCGGAAAGGGACAATACCAATCCGCCCACCGCCGCCATGCAGCTCGAGACCGAAGCGACGATTCCGATCAGGAATGCCGTACCGAATCCGACATCCGGGGATGTGACCGGATTCACGACGCCGAGCCGTTGCAGCCCGAAAAAGGCGCCGATGAAAATGAGCGCGATCGGTGTCGCGACGACAAACTCCGACCACTTCGGCACATGCGTTCCCTTCTCAAGGGAGAGCGCGTAACCGTGAACCTTCAATGGCACGCTCAGGTCGCGGGCGATACTTTCCCCATTCCCGCCGCCGAAGTCCCCGGTCACTTCGACCTTCGCATCGGAAAGCGATGCCCTCACCGAAACGACTCCTTCGAGATCGCCGAGTTCGTTTTCGATAAGAAGGCAACACGCCTTGCAGTGCATCCCGTCGGCATGGAACGTATATGTTTTCATAGTTTTTTCGTTCTTAGGCGGAGAGAATTGCCGACGACCGACACGCTCGAGAACGCCATGGCGAGTCCCGCGAATACCGGATTGAGCGTGATACCGAACAACGGATAGAACAGCCCGGCCGCGAACGGGATGCCGACGACATTGTACGCGAACGCCCAGAACAGGTTCTGTCTGATGCCGCGCATGGTCAGTTTCGACAAACGGACCGCTTTGACCAACTTCGATATATCACCGCGTAAGAGCGTCATACCCGCCGTCTCAATAGCCACGTCCGTACCGGTGCCCATGGCGATACCGATATCGGCGGCCGCCAACGCCGGCGCATCGTTGATACCGTCTCCGGCCATGGCCACGATATGCCCTTCGGATTGCAGCTCCCGAATCTTCGCGAATTTCCCCTGAGGCAGGACTCCTGCCACGACCTCGTCTATTCCTGCCTGATCGGCGATATATTTCGCCGTATCCGCATCGTCTCCCGTCAACATGACCACTTTCATACCGAGCGCATGCAGCGAGGAAACGGCCTCCTTCGCCTCCGGCTTGACGGCGTCCGCCACCATGAATATTCCGAGAACCTCTTTTTTCGTCGAAAGGATGACCGGCGTTTTCCCTTCGGAAGTCGACTCTCTGATCGACCCCGAATCGAAGGAAAGACCGAGATCCTCGACAAGCCTCGTGTTCCCCGCGTAATAGGTGACACCGCCGACACGACCGCGGACCCCTTTGCCTTCGATTGCCGTACATTCCTCGACGACAGCGGCATCGATCGACCGCTCCCTCGCGCTCGACACGATGGCATGGGCGATCGGATGCTCCGACCGGCTCTCGAGCGAGGCAAGGATCGAGATCAGTTCATCATCGCTTCGGTCCGATCGATTGAGCACGGAAACGAGCTTCGGCTTCCCTTCCGTGATTGTACCCGTCTTGTCGAACACCATGACCGTCGCCTTCTGAAGCCGTTCGAGGGTAGCCGCATCCTTGATAAGGATTCCTTCCTTGGCACCTTTTCCGACCCCGACGATGATGGCGGTCGGCGTAGCCAATCCGAGCGCGCACGGACACGCGATGACCAGGACGCCTACGAAAGACGAAAGGCCGAACGAAAGTGCCTGCGAAAAACCGAGGTACCGCGACCCGACGGCAAGCCAGATTACTATGGAAAGGAACGCGATAATCAGGACGACCGGTACGAATACGCCCGAGATCCTGTCCGCGAGCGCCTGTATGGGAGCCTTGCTGCCCTGCGCGTCCTCCACCATCCGGATGATGCCGGACAGGAGCGTCTCCGCTCCGATTTTCGTCGCCTGAAACGTGAACGAGCCGGTCGTATTGACCGTGCCGGCGACCACCGCGTCCCCGATACCTTTCCGTACCGGCATCGGCTCGCCCGTCACCATCGCCTCGTCGACATAGGACGCCCCTTCCGTCACGGTGCCGTCGACAGGAATGCGCGAGCCGGGCCTCACGACGACACGATCCCCCCTTATGACCTTATCGATGGGAACCTCCGTTTCCTTGCCATCGCGGATGACCGATGCGATCTTCGCCTGCAGGCCGATCAGTCTTCTCAAGGCATCTCCGGTCCGACGTCTCGACCGCGCCTCGAGATACTTCCCCACCGTCACGAAACCGATGACGACGATAACCGCGTCGAAATACGTCATGTTCGGAAGACGCAATATCCGTGCGGTTTCCGGAAAAAGGGTGATGAACGAACTGAAGAGAAACGCGGCCAACGTCCCGATTCCGATGAGCGTATCCATGTCGGCGACCCCGTATCGGAAAAACCGCATCATGCC
>Ga0172373_10000406_pt1 | contig 70915 bp, 64 predicted proteins | sample Lak10m_2_FD_114546 | JGI IMG/M metagenome (GOLD analysis project Ga0172373, IMG submission 114546) | Freshwater microbial communities from Kabuno Bay, South-Kivu, Congo - kab_092012_10m | ecosystem: Environmental > Aquatic > Freshwater > Lake | place: Democratic Republic of the Congo...
GATGGAAATCTCAGGTCGTCCACTTTCAGCAGATGAACGCCGACAAATTGCAGTTGCATTCCTATTTCACATGATGGGGGAAATTGTTGAAGCCTGAGCCATCTGTTATCTACCTAGACAACGCTGCAACCACATTTCCTAAGCCTGAAGCTGTCTATCGTGAGATGGACAGCTTTTATCGCTATTACGGAGGAAACGCTGGACGTGGGGCAAACCCCTTAGCTCGACGTGCAGCTAATCTGGTCCACGAAACACGAGAACTTTTGAAACAATGGTTGAATGCGCCGGAAGTTGTATTTTCACCATCGGACACAATTGGACTAAACACAGTCATATTTGGTGCTCGTCTTCGTACGGGAGATGTGGTTTACGTTTCTCCCTTTGAACACAATTCCGTTGCGCGACCATTGGAACATCTGAAAAAGACTATAGGTATTGTCATACGCCAACTTCCGTATGACAGACAGACTATGAATTGCAAGTTGGATGAGGTGAAAGCGCTCTTTAGACTTGAACCACCCGCGATGATCTGCGTGAGTCATGCAAGTAACGTATTTGGTGTTCTATCTCCTGTAGAAAAGTTAGCTGCCCTTGCGAGGCAAGTATCGCCTTCGGTAGTTGTTGTTATTGATGCTGCACACACTGCCGGGCTAAAGCCACTAGATTTATCGCAGATTGATGCATTTGTGTTCTCAGGACATAAATCATTGTATGGTCCATACGGGATCGCAGGGATTGCGTTTGGACGGAATTGGCGTCCGACACCATTCATTTACGGGGGTACTGGAACTCAATCTGAGAGCATTGATATGCCACAGGATGGGGTTTCACGATATGAAGCTGGAAGTTTAAACGTAAGTGCAATCGCAGGATTACATGCTGCTCTTTTATGGTTAAAAGAACTTGGTAGAGAAATACTCAACACTCACGTAGAGAAACTAACAGAAGAAATGTACCATCATCTATCTCACCTAACTCGTGTTAGGCTCATTTCGTCCCATAGTTCTTCATTCAGTACAGGTATTCTCGCCTTCAATGTGGAAGGCATTTCGCCCCAAATAGTAGAAACAGCACTTGGGGCAGAAAACATTGCTGTTCGGGCAGGGCTGCATTGTGCGCCATGGTCTCATGAATTCGCCCGAACTTTACAAACCGGAGGAAGTGTAAGAGTGAGCGTCGGCTATTTTAACTCGTCAGAGGAATTACAAGTATTTGTGACTTCACTTCAGAAGCTGTTAAGTTGATGCAGAATCCACACGGGTAAACGATACACTTGATATACTGAACGGAATTTTGAGACCTTCAAAGAAATTGCTGCCAAGCAGGGTATACCTAGATTGTAATAAATTAATATCGCACGATTCCAACGTAAATCATGCGATTATTCTGCTTAACTATTTGCTCCAGTTACGCTGTTATGGAGTAATAAAAACTTGAACTTTTAAACTATTGTGATATCGGCTTAAATCGTTTTCTATCCCCCGAGGATTAGCAATTCGATTGTCTGGATCGTAAACAAAGCAAATCAGAGTTCGGCATCTAGGGTGTGATTGGTAACGGAAGGTATCTACAATTAGCTCTTGGCCTAAAGACTGGGCATTCATATTGTTGCGAGTCTTCTTTACTTCAATAACAATTCGCTCGTTGTGCAATAGAAAATCCATGCGTGAACTTCCTCCAGCATAGCTGGGAGTCCATTCTTCTGGTCGAACATCTTCAAACTCCAACTTGAGTAGGGCATGGAGTAGATCCTGTACATCATACTCATCAGTGATTTCAAGTGTACTTCTGCGGTTGTAACGGATCTTAAGTTGCTGTGCAACTAAATGAAACCTTTTGCATATCCTTTCAATGATCTGTTCCGGCTCACGAGCTGAAAGCAATGTTACCTGTGGACGCAGAGGAGGTGTTCCTCGTGGTCGATTTGTACCACCCGTTGCTCCGGGTTCATTGGTATCTATATTGGTGCTAGTCTCATCATCCGAAGTATCTACAGCAGGATTGGTTTCCTGATTGGCATCATCTGTGGTATCTGTTCCGCTTTCGGCTCCTGTATTGGTGCTAGTCCCACCCTCCGAAGTATCTACAGCAGGATTGGTTTCCTGATTGGCATCATCTGTAGTATCTGTTCCACTTTCGGCTCCTGTGTTTTGCTCTAACAAATCCCAGTAAGCTCTAATTTCCTGTCTTATACGCATTATCAAACGATCATGTACCACCTCATCAGGATTGTTCAAAATTGCTTTAAGACGGTTTCGCAATTGCTCAACTGGGCGAGCACCACGTTTAATGTTGCGTACTTGCCACCACTCGTCTAATTCCGGTTCAAAATGAATTTCACAACCCCACCATCTATCTATATCTTCTAGCGCTGGAACAATTGGATAAAAATTGCCAAACGCTACCTCGCGTTTATGCCTAAGGATGGAAATACCTTCATTCTCATCAATACGGCGAATTCGAGCATCCGTTGTCCCACCAGCTCCTCTAAATGGTCGAAGTTGTTCAGGTAATAACGTCACAATAATACGTATATTGGATGTACCTGGAGCATTCTTAGGTAGCAGCCACGCAATAGTTTCATCTAAACGTATAGTTGCTGCTGGATCAGCAGGAAAGTTTGTGTCTTGAGGTCTTAAATATAAAGGGTCATGTGATTTTAATTCTTGTCCATTAATGCAGAATTTTATCCCGTCCCAGATATAGTATCGGTAAGCACGAGCTATCCACTCTTTTAATTCATTAATAGCTAAAGTGCCATCTATGGGGTGTCCATCTGGATTTGCATCTAGACGATCACAATTTTCCCAAACTACGAGAGTTCGCGTCTCAGGAGTAACAATTGCTTCTAGCTCGCCTAGCGATGCTACAACAAAAGGTTCTTGGATCTCATCTAGACCTGTGGATACGATTTCTGCTAGATCAACACATATAGCCTGAAATTTGTCACGAGGATTTGTTCGGGATAGCACCGTAATTTTTTTGCACTGTGAAATACCCGCGTATGTTGCCCCTACACCAAATCTTCCAAGTCCGGTTCTATTGTTATATCGTGTTGAGTAACCAAACTGAAGACATTTATGTAGTATATCTGTAGTCATCCCATCACCGTTGTCCATGACAACGACTTTGAAAATCATGTCAATTTCGGCATCGCCCACTTTTTGAAGTTCAGTAAAGATGTAGGTATCAATTCTCGTTGCCATAGCTTCAAGAGAATTATCGAGTAATTCACCCACTGCTGTAGCGAAATCAAAATCAGTATCCCTTAAAGAATTTAAAGCTGTTTCTGAGTTGAATAAACGAACCGAATAGTTATCTGCCATGCGAGAATCCTTTAAGGTTAGGGATGATTACGACCAAATACTTCAGAATGTCTTGGCTGCTGCGCTTTGTAGCGATTAGGTAAAAAATATAGCAACCATCTCATTAGCGTTTGCCAAGCGCGGCTTGGATCAAATTCCGGGTTTTCCACACAAGGGAATGTTTTTATTAAATCACGAACGGCCCCAAAACGCTGCGGGGTAACAACAAAGCCGTCTACACGTCCAATAAGAGGCATCTGTAGCAGTTGAGTGCCGATATATGCTTCAAAAGCGTTCTTTGGCAGCCCGCTTGGGGGATTTAATACCTCCAAGTCTAAAAGTGCCGCTTCCCTTGAGCCTGTCGTCAGTTGCTCTAAATCTCCAAAATATGCCTTATAAAGTGCCTCTGGATTGCGTAGTGAAGGTAGCCAAGCCTGAAATGCCACTTTTGCATTTTGTGATAAATCAGACTTAATCATGTCTAGGGCATTGAATATGATTTTCTCTTGTTCCGGCAACAATTCTACGGCCAATGACATTTGCTCAAAAACACCATCATCAACCTCAACACACCCATCTAACAGAGTTTCATCAAAATTGACAACTTCAGGATTGTCGCCTGGAATCGAAACCAGCAACTCAAGATTTGATTGTGGCGACCACCCGAGAGCCGCAAATGTCAAATTTGCTGATCCTATAAGGCAATGATCACCTGTCCTATAGTATTTAGCATGTAAATCGGCGCGTAGCCAAAGTCTCGCCCCTTCGCGTTCTTTCAGCAGCGGCCAGACTTCTAAATCGCTCACGCCTGATGCAATTTCTTCTGGTCGCCAGCGTGTAATACAGCGAACCAAAACGTGTGCTGATGTAACGGATAACAGTTTCTTTAGAACATTCGCCTTGATAAACGGTGCAACAAGCAGTAATTCTTGGTCAGCATGTTCGCATAACCTCAGTAGCCTGTCTCCCGGACTAATCATAACTCTCCTCGTCTTCAAGGAATTCACGGGCTACACGCCCCCAATCGTAGCGTGCTTCCTGAGCGCGTGTTCGCCGGGGACCGTCTGGTTGTTCATCTTCATACCGCGCCCAGGCAAACAGGAGAAGCTCAAGACCCTCGCGCGCACGTGCAAGCCGTTCTTGCAATTCTTCTTCGCTTGCGGTTGTTACCTCTTTTTGTAATACTTCGACCAAGTGCTTATATGCAGGATGAGTTGTGTTCAGAGCCACAATTACGCTACCGCCCCGCGATTGAACATCGAAAAATGCCGGACTGCCGCTCAATGTTGAATTGATAAATCTGAACTTGAGATTACGTCCTACTGTTTGAGCCGCAAGTTCTTGTGCTTGATCTTCATCAACACCTTGTTCAACCAATACAGTTACAATTTCTTCTGTGCGTTGTTCGGGAGATTGCTCGGCGGCTTGCTTATCGCTTTTTCCCACATGACCTTCATTTACACGTTGTTGAGCAACGTCCGTCGCTTTTTGTTCGGAAGGTGCAGGCTCATATCGTTTTTGCCCACCGCCACGCACTCCTTTGCTTTGACGATCTAAAATCTCGCGCATTTGCTTACGATTTTTGTGAATGTGAAGTGCTATTTCTAGTAGCGGTAATCGTGGATCGGCATCAGCATCAAGCTGCTCACGCATATTTGTATAGGTTTGATATTCCTGGCTGAGTTCTTCGATATCTTCTTTCGCCATCGCTGAAAAATTACGCGCAGCTTGTTTATTATTTGTCACACCGAACAAATCATCTAACGAGGGTGGAAACTGAATTTCGACACCCCACCAACGTTCTGTCGGATCGTAGTTATTTACCCAACCAGCATCTAAATCAAGTTCACGTCCCGCACGAATTAAGGATACTCCCAAGTTATTCTTTGCATGTTGACCATGTTGTAGACGCCCAGGATTGTTTCCCTCACGGGCTTCCTTTTTGGCAACCGCACACCGGACCAGTACATCATGTTCTTCGTCTCGGAATAGAACTCTAAATGTTAGATCCTCTCCCCACTGCTCAAACATAGGAACATTGTTGAAAGGGGCGGGGCAAGAAGTTCTTTCCATTAAGTACATGGGATCGTTAGGTAACGCATACTTCTCCACGACATTTGGCTTGCGGGAGTCTGTGTCAAATGAGACAAAACGAATGGTGACGGTACCATCGTAGATAAAATATCGATAAATACGCCCAATAAGCAATTCCGAATTATCAATGATCGTACGAGCTGTGCGCCACATACATCTATCGATATTTGACCATACTACTAACGTTCCACTTTGTCCAAAGCTTTTGCCAACCTTTAACCACATCTCTGGAATAGGTTTTAGATCTGGTTCAGGAACTTCATGAAGCCCATTTTTTTCGATCTCATCAGTATCAATATAGGTATGCAAAGCAGAATTGATTCCGTTTTGCCATGACCAAACATCAACTCGCTTGGCCTGAGACACCGAAGAATTGGGTAATCCCATGCCAAACCGTCCTATACCGGTTTGGTTTTCTGCTTCGAGTCGGGTTCCGTTACCAAACTGAAGTGCCATTCTTAACACTTCAGCATCCATACCACACCCATTATCTAATACAGCTAGCTGGTGAATGCGTGAACGCTGGCGTTGACGTAGCATTTCATTACGTTCCCCGCATAGCAACTCTACCTGAGTTGCCCTAGCTTCGATTGCGTTATCCATGAGTTCAGCAATCGCATAAGCGGCATTCTTATAGCCGCTATCTCGCATTGCCTTAACAACAAGGTGTGTAGGTACGATATCGTAATGTGTCATGCTTACTCCCAAACATCTTCCCAATTAGTAAATGCTTCAGCGACAGCGCCAAAGCCTGGCAGATTACTATCGACTATCGTGACTATCTCTGCGGTACGATTCCCCCCAGCGCGAATGCCCCGGATGGCGCGACCAACCATCTGGCTATATAAAACAAGTGATTTTGTAGGACGAGCTATCACAGCCGCACTGGTACGAGGGGCATCAAAGCCGGTAGTTAGAACCCCATAATTGCATATAACACGTACATGGTCTGCGTTATCTTTAAACTGTTCAATGATTTTCCCTCGCTCATAAGAAGGTGTTTGGCTTGTAATGGAATGAGCGTGGATACCACGAGCACGCAAAACACAAGCAAGCAAATTAGAGTGTTGAACAGTTGTAGCAAAAACAATTATACGCTGATGCTGTTTTGCCAATTCCTCAATTTTAAGCAGAATATTGAGATTTCGTACTTCGTCATCAGCAAGAAGATGTAGAATATCCTCTGGGATATCTAAACCGCGTTGAATCCTATCCAAATCAGATGCGGATAATTGTGTTCCGTTTTCATACAACAGCGGTTTGTATTCAGCCGCTGCCAAGTATTCCTCAGCTACAAGGTAATCCACAGGATTTGCAAATCCTGAAATTTTCAAAGTTACCTTTTGCCTTCCAAAAAAATCAGCAAGCTCACGATCTATATCTATATCTGCCCATGTACGTCCTGGAGTTGCTGACAGTCCTAGCAAAGCTGTAGTTGGTCGATGTACTATAAGAGTTTCGAGCAAAAATTTATATGTATCTGCCACTGCTGAATGTGCTTCATCAAGAACAACAAGCGTAGTTCTTGAGCCAAGTGCACTAATAAGCTTGATGCTGTCCTTTGCAGAGCTATAAAGTTTTGACAATCCAGCAATAACAAGCCCATCATTCAAATCTGCAATCTCAATATCATGGTTGCCCCAAAAGCGAAAAATATTTACATCGCGGTCGCCCAGATAATGCCACGATTGCTCAAACTCGGTTGCCGCTTGTTCACAAAGTTCCTCGCTATAAGCGAGCCAAATGACTAGGGTTGGTTCGGAAGCGCGCAAGTGATCAGCAATAATGCTCATGGCTGTACGGGTCTTACCTGCACCAGTCGGCATATGTAGCATCACACGATATGGATAAGTATGTAATTTCTGATGAATTTCGCGCGCGGCTGCCCGCTGATGTGGAAACAGCCCATATAAAGCCTGAACAAGTTCTTGTGATGGCAATTGTTCATAGGAAATATTCTGCGGAAGTGGAACCTCAAAAAAATCGAGCAATAGTTCCTGCTGCCTCTTCTGACGAAATTTTAGACCTTTAGCCGACTCATATAAATCGCTACCATCCTCAACACCAAGTAGTCTAAATAAGCGTTGCAATTCGTTGGGACGCAACAAATCGAACAAAATATGGCGAGTTTCCGCCTTTAGCAGTAGCCCATCCCGCGTGTGCAAGTCGGTAATTAATTGCCGAAGCAATGCGGTGGTAACGCCTCGTCTATCAAGTAACGTAATTAGTTTGAGCGCAGGTGCACCGAGCATCTGCTGAAGATCGCTATCAGATGCCCTAGAAAATAAATCATCGAATCGCATAGTTATGCTTACTGTGAAAGCTCAGTGAGTAATGTGAATGACGCAAAGATTATCTTAGGTTTGTAGATAAGTTGACTCTACCTTACAAACTGGAATTTTGTCCATCTAGCTTTTCTAAAGGCTTTTCTCGTATTGGAAATTTACTTACTGAATTGCCAAAATTGCTAAACGAAAACTGCAACATTACAGATGCCTATAGATATCCTTTTGCCATAATGAGTTAGAGGTTTATATATCAAGGAACAACTCATGGCAAAGAAGATGGTACGACGCAGCATCAGTATGACCCAAGAGATGCGTGACCGTCTAGCGTTATTGGTGAGCAAGCAACCGCGTGATACCACCGAAGTTCATATCATCCGTGAGGCGATAAGACTATATCTCGACAACCAGGAAGACATTATTGGTAGCCGTAAGCACTTTCAGAAATCGCTGCAAGAGCGACTGGATAGACTTGAATCTGCATTTGCATTTCATCTGAACGTTCTGCTTTATCTATTGGCAGCACTTGAGCCGGAGGGTGGTTCAGAACGCATCGCGGATGCCATCATCGCTGCACGGCGAGACGGTGAAACGCTATTGGCACAAATGCAAGCTGTCCGTGAGATGAAAGCTCCTAAACGTTGAGTAAAGCCATCATCGTCGTAGACTTCGCCTACAAAGGCGCACAGCGCAAAGGACATGGCACTGGTCGAAAGGGGCTGAGTTCCACACTCAAATATTTGCAATATCGGGACAAGGTGCAGAACCAGCTTGCCACGAACCGCGATTACGAGCGCTGGCAGGATCGCGGTATGGGGCTGCACTGGCGCGACATCATGAAAAACAGCGATGACCTTCAGAGTAAGCATGTGCTGGCATGGACGTGGGTGATTTCGCCCGCGCCTGACCTGATGGCGCTCATCCCAGAGGCAGAACGGCGCGACCTAGTGTGTGACCTGACCGAGCGCATCGTCGAAGATTACTATCTGGAGCGTGGTTTCGGCGTGCCGGAGTACAGCTATGTTCTGCATGACCGCGAGGCGAAGATGGAAGACGAGGGCGAAACAATGCAGCAGCTTCACACCCATGTCGTCTTACCAGGAACCGCCCCGCTAGACGGGGTAGATCGAACAGCGGTATACAACAACAAAGAGCGCGGGCATGACGGCTTGTTCCGCGAAATTGCCAGCCGCCATTTTAGCGAGGCACTGGATCGGATTGTCGGACCAGAATGGCAGCTTTTGCGGGAAGAAAAACCGGAAGTTGAACATGAGCAACCAGCACTGGATGATTTGGATGCATGGTTTCCCAGAAGCTGAAAGCACAAAGGAGACTTGCCCGGTATATGTCGGGTAAGCCTCAACTGTCGTTGAGTGCTTGTTTTAACCGTTTACTGGTTCGCAACGTCAGTCGGCGGATGTGACGCGGCGCAGGTTTGCCATTCAGTAGCCCACGAGATGCCCCTCGGTCAATCCACTGAGGCTCGAGTACAAAGAGATTCTCTAATTCAATCCGCCCACCGCTAGCCAGTTCTTCTGTCCAAACCTCAACTAGTGCTTCCAGCATTCTCTGAACATCGCGGTTCTTCAGCCGTGTGCGTCGTCCTATCTCTCGCACCATCTGGTTCTTTGCCAGAGTCATGAAGTCACCTCTTTTTCGGCAGCCAACCGCTTTTGGCGCTGTTTTCGCATTTCTGTCATGCTAACCGCCTGCACTTTCCCGCCGCTCTGCTGCTTGGCTTCAGCGGCGACCTTTGCCATTAATGCGGAAGCCGCCAGTTCGAGGGTTGGCTTCGGCACAGCCACCGTTTCGCCAGCAGCGTTTACCGCCGAATAAGAGTCGGCAATCTCAACGGGTTTCAAGTCAAGCGAGATACCACGTTCGAGCAGTAAGGGCTGTATCTCTTTTGCAGCATTGAGCCTCTTTTTCCAGTCATCGCGCTCGTAGAAACGGGTCAGGCGAGCGTTCAGGACGACTTGCGTGGCAAAACCTGCCTCCACATAACGGGCGAAGATGGTGGAATTACCCACCTGCGGGGTAATGACTTCATCCACTGTCAGCAGCGGGCGCTGGCGCAGATGACTGTTCGGATCATCCTGATTGGCATCGGTGGTTGCTGTGCCGCTGGCTTTGCTGTAGAACTCAGCGGTGTCAGCATCGCAACCGCCGTAGATGACCTGTGTTGCCAGACCTGTGAACAGCGCCTGAGTGCCTTCATTGCCGTAAATCATGTGAAACTGCCCTTTGGTCTGCGCCCCTATCATGATCGAGATGCGGCGTTTACGAACCAGGTTCACATCCGCTACCAGGCTGTCCAGCTTGCCCAGCGTGGGGAACTCATCCAAAATCACGCCGACGGGAACGGGCAGCGGGCCTTTGTTGCGTTCGCCAATGGTGTCCAGATCGAGCATGAGCTTACGCAGCGTTGCTCCCAGATAGGATGCATAGACGGCACGCATACGACCCGGACAGGTGAGGACAACCACTGTCGGCTGTCCCACGACTAAATCGGCATCGAAGTCTGAGGCACTGGTGTTGGCGCGAACATCGGTGGAAGCCCAACCGGTGAGCGCAGTTGCCAGCGTCGCCACTACATTCGAGGCGACTTTGCCATCCGAACCGACTGAGGCAATGAAGCTATTTGCCAGCAGCGCCGCGTCATCCTTCTTTGAGGCGAGTTTCTGCGCCAGACCTTTGAGGTCATTCATCGCGTTGTAGATTTCGCCGAGATTGGGAAAGCGAATCAGGCAGGCAGCCAGCAGCGCCGCCGCACTGTCCGTCCAAAAGCGATTATCTCCGGCTGCGGAGGGGACGAGGACATCGGCGATGGCACGGGCATCGGAAACATTGTCGATCCCTTCCGCCAGGTTATAACGCGGCCCGATAGCGCTGGTGGGGTCATGGACGACGACCAGATGACGGGTGACAGCGGCATACTTCAACACATGCCCGGTGATTTCACCCTGCGGGTCAGCCACCACCAGCGAGTGTCCCGCCAGCATCCGGTCAGCAATGGCAGGCAGGATAATCCCCTGTGTCTTACCCGAACCTGGACCGCCAAGTGTCAGGATACCGCGTGCCACATCCTCGCCGCTGAGGGAGAATCGTCCCATGCCCAGATCGAGACGGCGTTTTTGCTCGCCCCAGAACGCGCCGAGCAGCGACAGACCTTCCGCGTCTTCCCGACGGAAGCGTTTGTACTCGCGCATGGTACAAAAGTGTGAGGAGCCAAGTGCGCCGCGCTTGACCTGTGGATTACGCAGGCGATCCACCCGTTCGCGCAGCCAGCCACCGTTTTTGATGCCACTGTGCAGCCCGATGGTCAGGAAAAACCAGAGCAGGACCAGCATCATCCCAAACATAAACAACCGCATCGTGTTCACATTGGGCGGTGCGCCGGTGATAAGCTGTACAAAAACATTGAGTGTTTGCCGCCCACGCAGCGGCTGCACCGCCATATCGCCCAGCAGCGTCAGGTAAACTGCCGACACCCCCAGCACGACGATCAGGTGAGCAAGGAGTTTCGCACTGCGCTTCCAACCCGACGCACCCTGCGTTTCACTGGTGCGCTGGATACCTGCCCCCAACATGGCACTGACCATAATGGGAGCCGTCAGTGTCAGACACAGGAGGGGAGCAAGGCAGCCGCCGAGAAGCGCCCGCCCCTCCGTGAACAACCAGTAGAACATTCGCTATACCTCCGGCTCACTAGCAGGCGGATTTGCACAGCGCAGCATAACCCGGTTGCCCATCCAACCGAAAGTTGCCAGAAGCAGAACACTCAGATAGAGCGCCTCGACAAAGCTCACCTCCAGCACTCGTCCGATGGCAGTTCCAGCCAGCAAGAGCGTAATCAGTGCAAAACCGCCCAACACGGTCTGCGGTTTGAAATAGATCATCACTATCGCTTTCAGCTAGAAGTCCAATTCAGGTGTGTCGGATGCGATCTCCGGCTTAACCCGCTCGGCAATTTCTTGAATCGGGTCGCTATACAATCCTTCGGCTGCGATACGCGCATCGCGCTCGGCATTGGGGTTATAGACATGCCAGTCTGCCACATCACGAGTCAGTGTGAGTTCCGCGTTCTGGTAGGCTTTTAGGTCATCGCCTTCGAGTGTCTTCCATTCGGCAGGCAGCCCTTCCAGCCGCGCGACTTCCACCGCCAGTTCCGGTCCATCCAGCAGTCCAGGAATGAGATAGCCGTTGAATTCCTTGCCAAACGCATCAACTGCTGCTGTCGTCTCGAAGTGCGCCATTTCCAGCATTTTGAACGGCTCATCTGCCGTTATCGTCGGACTGCCGACAGCATCCGGGTCGCGTTCCACACCGGGATAAACGACCATGTGCAGGGCATGACCCAGCGGTTCACCTTCAAGATCATTCACAGGAATAGGATCAAGCCGCCAGTAAGGATTTTCCGCCCCTGGCTGTGGTGCAGGCTCTTCAATCTTCTCCCCGTCCGTGTTCCAATACGGATTGATTTCCCCTTCTAACCGCTGTGCCAGCGTCTCGAAGCGATCCGGCGGACCCTGCTTAAACAGGCGTGGATCAGCCCGATCCCCATCCAGCCATTCATTTTGAACGGCGGCGAGTTCGGCTTTGTGCATCAGGGCTTCAAGACCGCGCTCGTCAAAAACCTCCATCAGTTGGGTGCGTTCCTGTTCGCCCTGTTCACGACCATCTTCCGCGTCATAGCTGTTGATGGTCAGTGAATCCACACCTAGATGACCATCAGACTCCTTCCAGTATTTCTCAACGACAAGATCAAGCGTCCAGGGGTCAACGGCCTGTACACCCACCGCATAGTTGACGGTATCGTTCACGGGTGGCAGGAGTTCCATCTCTGCTTTCTCGAAGGTTGCTTCAAACCATGCTGTGCCTTCCAGGGCCGCATTCGCTTCACGCTCACGGGCGGCTTCAGCAGCAAATTCTCGGTACATCGTTGGATAGTCCGGCGAGACCGGGATGGCTGGTTCGGTGTCTATTTCGGTCACATCCATCTCACGCTCACGGAGGGTCGTGAACGGATCAGGTGGACCCTGAGTAAACAGACGTGGATCAGCACGTTCGCCATCCAACAGTCCATTGACGACTGCCAGCTTTTCGGCTTCATTCATCGCCATTTCCAATCCAGCCGCCTGCTGCATCGTCGTCAGCCGCTCGACTTCCGCCTCAAAGCGCTCAACGGCCTGCCCGCCGCTGTCGCCTTCATGTAAATCCAGCAGGATGAAATCGCTGCGCTCTGTCCCATCCGGTTCGTGCCATGCCTTATGCGCCTCCAACGCCAGCGCGTCGTCACCGAATCGGTTGTAGTCGAAGGAATACTTCACATCGTTCTGCATCTCACGCTCCATTGTTCGTTCGCGTTCAGTGGTGAAGGGGTCGGGCGGCGCATCGTCCTCAAAGAACACGCGCCCATCAGCACGGTGCGGGTCGAGATATCCACCCGCTACCGCCATACGCTCCGCCTGGTTCATGGCGACTTCCAACCCCTGCGTTTTCAGGGTGTTTTCCAGTTCACGCTCATCGGTCTGGGCTTCATCCCACATGCCGTATTCGGCAATGGTGAAGGTGTCGAAGCGCCGTTCGCTGCCGTGCATCCACGTTTTCACCGCTTCCAGCGACGGGTCATTATTTGGTCCGACCCCATAGCCGAAGTAGTAGTCCGGCTGCGGGTTGAGCGCAGGCAAATCCAGCGGATCAGGGAAAGTCTGTCCGTGATGATCGGCAACATCGTGGGCAAACTGCTGTGCCATGTAGAGATCGCCCCTCTCCAGATACATTTCCAGACCGGGCAGCGGCCACGCCGAACCGGGATCTTTGTCCGGCAGCGGCATGACGGGATACGAGTCATGCTTAAGCGTCCCGTCACTCGTTTCCAGCGCCCGGAAATAGCGCAGTTCGTAGGGTTCCGCCTCCGGTTCAGCGTTCTTGACGACAGCAAACCAGTGCGCTGTTCCACCGCCATCGACGTGATATGCCTGCCCAATCCCCTGTGCGTCAAACGGCTGCATCTCATCGCCAAAAGTGAACGGCAAGTCGTCTGACAAATCACGATGGGGTACAGCATCAAACAGCGGTGTGCCGGGCGCGACCTGTCCCCACACTTCCGCTTCGTGCTGTGCGGTGTCCAGCAGCCGTTCATTGCCACCTTCCACCCAGGCGCGATCCAACTGCCCGCAGAGGTTTTCCATGTCCTCCGTGCGTCCGTCCGCAATCAGCGCCGTCGTTACCTGTTCGCCACTGAGATAGAGCAGATGGACTTTCGCACTCTCGCCCGTTGAGCCATCCGTTGGAAAAACCATCGCCAAATACTGCCCATCCAGATAGGGCATCTGCGCCACCCGGCGGGCATCCTCCCCTAAGCCGTCCAGCCCATCTTTTTCCAGAGCGCTTTCGACTTCATGTTGATGTTCTTCAGCCGACCCCCACGAGGTATATTCGCTCAGGCGCAGGCGCTGTTCGTGTTCCAGCCCCCAGCGGTCTGTCGAGGCGCGAACCAGATCAACACCATACTGCGCCCGGTAGTCGTCGCGCTCCGGCGGAACGACTTCGACAGCGTAAATGGAGCCATCTGGGGCGGTGTGACGCACGGTGTCGGTATCACTCATGCGCGTCCTTTCGCTCCAACCGGATCAGGAATTTCGGTGGTTCAGCCTCGCCCGCCGGAACGAAGTAGCCGGACTTGCCCAGTTTCTTCTTCCACGCCAGCACCTGCCGTACAGCACGGCGAATACTGCCGGGACGATCCTGCCCGTACAGGTCGCACAACTCTGCCAGCGCTGCCTGATCTTCGGGGGTCAGTCGGATGGTAAAACTGCGGGCTTTGACTTGGTTCTCGTTTACGTCGCTCACAGTTCCACCTCCCAGGCATCACGGGTGTATTCGGCAATCTCTTTCGCCGCATCGGGTTCCAACGCCACGCCGCGTTCGTTCTCCCACAGCTCACGCTGGTCGGTTGCCAGTGCCATCCCTTCAGCGGCATCGAAACAGCGGTCAATGCCACCTTTCTGTGCCACCTGAATCAGATACTCAGCGGCGTTATACGCCTTGTCCCATTCGCCGGGGACACAGGGCGCAAGCTGTGCTTCCATCTCACCCGTCTCAGGATTGCGCCCCAGAGACAGAATGGAAGTGACGCAGTTCTCACGGTCTTCCTTGTCCGGCTGAAACACGCCAATCCAGTAAGCTGTGCCGGTTTCGGCATCGTAGAAGGGCGGCGGGTCCTGGGTTGGGTCAAAGTTTTCCGCCTCGATGCCGATGGCGCTCAACGCCTGAAACGCCGAGCCATCTTCGATCTGCGGCGCTTCTACCTCTGGTTCAACCACGACCCCACCCAGTTCAACCGCCGTCTGAAGCAGAGGGTCCATCGCCTGCTCAGGCGGCTCATCGCGCCCGGCGATGCCGCCGTCTTCCAGATCGCGCAGGTGTTCATAGGCGGCATATTCTTCTAGACTTGCCCCGCGCCAGTTCTCGGGTTCGGGGTTCATCGCAAACGCCTGTTTTTCGGCAAACTCCGGCACCTGATAAGCAGGCAGCCGCTCATCGTGCATCTGCTCTTGCAGGGTGTGGTAAAACGCCGCTGCCACATCCACATCCTCAAACGACGCGACAGGCAAGTAAGTCCCACCCAGATCACCCGTGTTGACATTGGCGTACACGTCGATGGCACCGATCTCATAGCGCGTGCCGTCGTCGGTGTCGCGCTCAACCCCAATCAACCGCGCATCATGCCAACCCCAACCTTCATCCGCAGGTTCAGGTTGTTCAAAACCCTGCAAACCATCCTGCGATAAGGGCGGAACATCCGGCAGGTGCTGGACAGCCTCCGGCGTGAAACGGTCATCGTCGGGCAGCCAGGGGTCATCCACCGGCACGTAGTCGTCATCTGGCGGCGGTGCGCCGCTGAACAAGTCATCCGGGAACGGATCGTCCGGCATGAAATAGGCTTCATCCGGCGGTGGCGGCAGCCAGTCGTCATAGTCAATCGGCGGTGGTTCGGGCATGTAATCGCTCATGTGCCTACTCCTCCGCTGGACGCAGCATCAGCGGTTTGGGCGTGTGCCGCACCTTGACCTGCGCGAGCGTGTATTCCGTCGCCTTGCTCAGGTGCGAATTGAAGCCTTCCCAGAACGTCCGCAGCACTTCCAGCCGGGTGGTGCTGCCCGCCGCGATCCGGTCAAGCTGGTCTTCCAGTCGGGCGGTGTAGTCGTAAGCCAGCACATCGGCGAAGTGTGCCGTCAGGAAATCGCATAGGGCGATGCCGTTTTCGGTGGGGACGAGCCGCTTCTGGCTGACTTTTACGTAACCCTTGTCCTTCACCGTTTTGTACAAGCAGGAATGATGCGAATTTACGTCCGTTTGAACTCAACGACGTAGCCGACGCTTTCACACGCTGCCAGCCGAATAAATTCGTTCGTCCTGAAGCCGACCCCAATGCCGGGGATTCGGCTTCTTTTGATTCATAAGTGAAGGAGATTGACCATGCTCGCCCAGATCAAACCGCTGACGCAGGAAGAACGCCAGATTGCTCATGCCGCTGCTGAAGAAGCGGTGATGCGGGACATCGGGGAGCGCCCGCAGCGCGACCAATATAACCACCATGCAGTACATCGCTATCCGCCACTGGTGACGAAGCTCATCACGGGTTTGTGTATCGCGCTGCTGCTGGCAGCCTTCACCCCGTCCGCCATCCGGCTGTATGTCATTGGTTCATCGACCTTTGGCGCAGCCGTCCCGTATGAACTGGCGATGATCGCTGTTGGGATTGCAACCGTACTCACCGCCGAAGTGGGACAGGTGGTGTTCTCGCTGGCACTGGCAACGCTTGGGACAACGCCAAATGCACGACGCTTGCTGTATGCCAGCATGGGGATTGCCACCGCGATTGCGCTGGTCGGGAATGTGCAGGTCGCGCTGCCCGGTCATACCACCAGTCCGTTTGCATGGTTGGAAGCGATTGCCCCACCGCTTTTGGTGCTCTCCACCGCCTATGTGTTGAAAGAGCAGATGCTGGAAGCCATCGAACTGCGCCACGCCAACGAACGCGCCTATCAGGAAGCAGTCAATGATTGGCAGCGAGCCACGATCAACCCGGAAGCACACAGTCAATGGATGCAGTTTTATGCCAATGCCCTGCGCGATGCCTTGCGAAAAGCCAACAGCCGCCGTCGTGAGGCGCTGGAAGGCTTGAACACCACTGATTGGCGAGCGCTGATCTACCGGGAATTGCAGGCAGACAACTGGTATGAGCAGCCAATGCCTGAGACGCAGGTTGGTGCAGTCGTGCCGGAGGAGCTTACCGAACAATCCCCTTTAGCCCTGAGCGCCAACGGGAACGGTATACATCCCCACCCAAACGAGACATAGAAACCGGCTGGTGTAAGGTGTGCGGTGAACCGCTGCCGCCCCCTTCACCGTTGGGTGGACGACCCCGCTTCTATTGCAGCAATCGCTGTAAGCAGCAGGAAAAATGGGAGCGCTGGCGCGGGCATGAACGAGGTTTAGTGTCAGAAATCAAGGGAAAACAGGGGCAAAAACGCCAATGAGCAAGCCGAGCATCATCCCGAACTGGAAGTATCAGAAGCCGTCCAAAGGTGGCTACAAAGGCTTGAAGAAGTTGCTGAAGTATGTGTCCTATCGTGAAAGTCCCGACCACCGTCCAGTCGATTTGAGTGACCGCTGGACGGACTGTGGCTTAGGCAGCGGCTGGCGCGAGGTGTACGAGAACGCGGGCAAGCTGTCCGGTCCGTATGTGCTGGCACATCACATGGTGATTGCCCCTGCGCCCGACCTGATGGCATTGGTGCCAGAAGATCTGCGGCAGGAGCTTGTCCGCGAGGTGACGGAGCGCACGATTGAAGGCTGGTTCGCGGCGCGGGGATTGAACATCCCGGAGTACAGCTTTGTGACCCATGACCGCGACACTGATGATGACTACGGACTGCAAAATCTCCATACCCATGTATTCGTCGCTGGAACAGTCGAGAACAGCCTCGGTGAACGTGAGTCGCACCGGGTAGACCGCCAGCATGTCTGCACAGATCGAGGGGGATTGAACCGCGAAGATAACCTCCATCACATCACCCGACGGGAGTTCGAGCAGGTGCTTGATCGCACCATTGGTCAGGAGTGGCGACTATTGCGCGAAGTCGAATCGGAGCAGCCAGCCATCACATCTGATATGGACGCTGATCCCATCATTGTCCCACGGATACCGGAGATGGACCTGTAGTATGGCGACCTTATCCGTCTTACATCAGCCTGTGCGTCGCAAAGAGCAGGCGATTGGCTTTGTGCCAATCGCTGGTGTCCCGCCTGCCCTACACGAGTGTATAGACAGGTTTGCCGCAGGCGGGACACCACACCCACCACGTTGTCGGGGTGGCAAGTTTAATAAACTTGCTCCTCATGCGCCGGAGGGGCTTCACGCACCATGCCTCCGCATGATGCGTCAGCGACGATGTGGGCGCAGCCCACCCTCGCTGCAAAGCGTGGCGCGTCACGGTTCGCCGTGTCCCGCCCGTCCAAAATCCGTGATTTTGTCCGAGAACAAAAGCAAAACGAGGAAACGATGTCTGACAACTCGAAATCCCAATTCACGAACCGCCTGACAGTGCATATCACCGGGGCGATGGAGAACCGGCTGGAGCAGATTGCCAGCCAGCGCGACGAGCCAAAAGCAGAGGTCGTACGTGCCGCGCTGAGAGCCTATCTCGATGAGCAGGAAGACCTGATCGGCAGCCGCAAACATTTCACGAAGATGTTCCAGCGCCGGGTAGATTATCTGGAACGGCTTACGGTGATCAGCCTATGGATCAACGTACAGATCATGCACATGTTGTACGAGCGAGTGAAGAAGGAATCCTATAACCTGACGGATCTGCTGGAAGATGCCATCGGTGCCGGGATTGCCACCGAGAGCGCCATTCATATGGTGGTGGAGCAAGCGCTGCACCAGAAGACCAAACCGCCAGCAGAGTAACCCCACTGGCGGCGCGGCTGGAACGATGTATCCAAAACGACTTCAGCAATCTGAGGATACATCAATCCGGGCGTGCTGTCCAACGGTTTGTAAAACACGAATGCGAGAACTATATAAAGGAAAACAGCACGATGAACGCCTCACAAAAGCCACCGATGGTACAGGCGGCACAGGACCATACAACTGTATCCGCAGCGCTGGCGTATGCCGCGCTCGGCTTAAGCATCATCCCGCTGGACGGCAAACGTCCCGCTTTAACGACGTGGACAGCCTATCAGCAGGCAGCCGCTTCACTGGAGACGATTCGGGCATGGGGCAGTGTCGGGCTGCTGAAGAACATCGGGATTATCTGTGGCAAAGTCTCGGGCAAGCTGGTTGTCCTCGACCTGGACGGCGCAGCCGGGTATCCCGCCTTCGCCGCGACCTTTCCGGCACTCGCGGAAACTTACACTGTCGCCAGCGGTGGCGGTGTCGGGAAGCATGTCTACTTCCACGCCGACAACTTACCACCGAGCGTCAAAGCGATGGGAACGCCCATCGGCAATCTGGAATTGTGCGGGGAAGGGCGGCAGGTGGTCGCGCCGCCGAGCATCCATCCAACCACCGGACAGCCGTATCGGGTGGAACGAGCATTGGATATTCTGCGGGTGCCTGATCTTGTGGAATTAGCCTCATGGATTGAATCCTTCAAGCCTCGTCAGCCGGTGCGCGAGTGGCAGCCGCCCACACGGATGAACTTTCCAACAGGGGGTGCGCCGCTGAACCCGCGTGTGATTGACGCGATTGCGCGGGTGCTGGCAGGGCAGGGGTTCAAACAGCATGGTGACTGGTTGCATGGAAGCTGCATCCACCCGGAGCGGCACAAAAATGGCGACAGAAACCCATCGTTTGGGTTCAATACGCAGACCGGATATGGACACTGCTACGTGTGTGGCACGATGCTGACGAAAGAAGTCTGCGAGGCGCTCAATATCGACCCGGAACAGGTAGGTGGGCTGGTCGAGCGTCCACAGCCGCCAACCATGCAGAATCAACCGACGGTGAAGCGACAGCCTGCGTCCGATAAACCTGTAGACCCGCCGCCATCCATCCCGACAGCCTACAAACTGCCGGATTGGTTGCAGCAGTACATGGACTGGTCGGGAACGACTGGCAACCAGACCCCGATGATGTTTCATCAGGCAGCCGGATTGTGGCTGCTGGCAACAGCCGTAGGACGCAGACTCTACGGCGAAGCGCCGTGGGGGGTGAAGATTTACCCCAACCTGTACCTGATGCTGGTCGCGGGAACGACCTTCTACCGCAAGTCCACCGCCTACAAACTGGCGGAGCAGGTGGCACGCGCCGCCATCCCACATATGCTGATGCCGACACCGGGTTCACCGGAGCGCTTTCAAGAGGCGCTGGCAGGACGGATGCCCTCCAATTTCGATAAGCTCCCGAAGGTGCAGCAGGAACGGTTAACCAAAGGACAGCCGTTTGCAGCGCAGCGCGGGTTACTCAAGGATGAAGTCGCCGGGTTGTTCGGGGCGATCAACAAACGCGATTACATGGCGGGGATGAAAGACCTGCTGATGGAACTCTACGACTGCCCGGATTACTTCGACAAGGACACCCAGACCGGGCTGAACATCGTCGAGAGTGCGGCGCTTTCCATTTTGGGTGTAACCACACCCGCCAGCCTGTCCTGCGCCGTCAGCATGGGCGATTGGGATAACGGCTTACTGATCCGCTTCGCGCTGCTTACGCCCGAACCGACCTATGCCGAGCGACCCGCCGCGAAAGTCTATCGCTCCGTGCCACAGGTGTTGGTAGATGATCTCCACAGCCTGCATGAGCGTCTGCCTGCCCCGCAGACGACTGAAATGGGACCGTCAGCGCCGGGTGCTTTGCGACTGAAGGTAGACTGCTGGGAGCAGTGCCAGCAGTACGGTGACTGGCTAAGACGTAAATGCGATCCGGGACAGGACACCGAGTTGGACGACAGACTGAAGGGTGTCTACGGACGAATGCACGTTCAGGCATTCAAGCTGGCAGCTTTATTCGCCGCGCTGGACTGGTTCAAAACCTCGGATGAAGTACCGACTGTCACCGTTGACCACTGGCAGGCAGGACAAGCGATAGCTGAGGGTTGGCGTGGCAGCGCACACCGTCTGCTGGAACAGCTTGACCGCAGCGGTGAAGCGACCATCGAACGCCGCCAGCAGGAACGGATGCTAAACAGTATCCGAGCGCAGGGGCAGCCGGGGATCGAACTGCGCGACCTGTACCGCCAGATGCACGTCACTGCCAAAGTGGGGCGGCAGGTGGCGCAGGAACTGGTCAAAGCCGGGCTGGTAGTCGAAGCACGTATCAACGGAGCAGAGGCATACACCGCTGTTGAATATCTCTCAGTGTAGTGATTCTGGCGACTTTTGTGACAGAGGGGACTCGTGACTCGGTGACAGATTGATTTTGTCACGGAGTCACGTTGTCACAATGTCACGTTTGTCACCGATTTTGAGGAGGCAACTGTGAACCACACCCAAAGAATTGCCCATATCGCCCGTCAGCGGCGCAGCTTGACCAAAGCACTCGTCCGCGAGGCGGTAGAAAGGTATCTGGAGGCACTGGCGGAAGAAATCACCAGCGGAGCATGGGTAGACATCCCCGGTATTGGCAAGGTGCAGGTCAGCCGTGAGGAGGGGAAAGGTTTTGTGACCTCCATCACCCCAGGCGGTCAGCGTGTCCGTCGCAAAGTGCAGATGCGACTGCGGACGAAAATCCGCCTGTACGAGAAGTTCAGACAGAGATGCCGAACAAAGACATAACCCCTCCATAGACGCTGTTTCCTCGCACTACCGCCGCGCGGCGAGTGTACGACGCGAGGGACACCCACCGTCCAGCACCAGCGGGCAGGTACGCTGGCACTACCTTGCAGGCAGTACCACCGAACCACCCGCCTATCCGCAAGCGGATTGCTGGACGGTCCCCCCTTCTGCGTCGTGGGCGCGGGTTGAGCGGTAGCGCTCACCTGCGCTGGCAGATTCCAGCAGTTTGACGAGGGAGTGTTCGTCATGACTTCTGATTCCCGTTCTTTTATTCGCAGCCAGATCAAGCCGTTTCCGCGCATTGCGACCTATTCGACTTCATGGGCAGGTTCGCTGACCTTCCAGCAGCTTTACGACGATCTGGCGCATTACGTCACGAATGTGATGAAAGGCAAAGGCATCCACCGCACCACCTATCTGCCCGACTGCCTCCAGCATGGGTTCATGGCGCTCTGGCTTGAACTCGTTGAAAACAACTCCTTCCTCACCGACAAAACCCGCCAGCAGGCGGTGTTTTTTATTCTGGCACGGTGCAAGATTTCCACCCTGCGCTACTACGATGACAAATACGACAGCCTTGAGGAGCTAATGACCTATGACTGGCGCAATACGTGGGACGAACACACCATCACCGGATTTTCGGCACCGAGCGGTTGGTGGAACTCGGTGGAGCAGTGGGCGACATGGGCAACCGACATCGACATCCGTATTGATGTTGCACAAATCATCAGGAAGCTGGCGGAGAAGTATGCCGACTCCTTCAAGCATCTAGTCGCGCTGTATGCGGTAACGACACAGGTGACACGCAAAGATGCGGCAGCACTGGCGGGTGTGGCACCTTGGAACTGGCACAAGACCTACGAAGAACCGATGCTGCAAGAGGTTCGCTACGAATTCGCGCAGGTGTTTCTGGAACGGCATAGCTACACGTTGCCAGAGCAGAAGCCCGCCGAGAACCGGAACAACGGTCAATTCATATCGCCTTATCAGAACTGGCGTGAGCAGTATCAGCAGGGGCATACCGAGCCGGCGGAGGCACTCTTGGAGCAGTACCAGCACACTGTCTGCATTGCCGGAGCGATCCGAGCGCAGATTGACGGCAAGACTTACCGCCAGGCAGCGCTGGACATCGGACGCAATCCGAACACGTTCCCGAAGTACATGAAGCGTGCGGCGAGGATGCTATCTGCGGCTTATGCCTGAACTCAATCGTCTTGGCTGGGACGTTAAACCAGCCAACTTTTGTTTTGCGAGGCGGTTTTCAGGCTAAAGATTTCGGGCGGACTTCAAATATATTGCGTGCTCGTAAGAAGCAAACATCGAATTCAGCGAAGAAATTGACCTGACCGAACAGCAGCGGCACGTTCTCTGCCTGAGTCCAGGCAAAGGCAAGCTGCACCGGAGCAAGCTGTCCGACGGTACATGAGATGAGAATGCCGCGTGCTTCATACCGGGCAAGATTGCCGGAAAGCTGCAATCCGGTACGAGCCGTCTCCCAGTTCCCGCCCAGCGTGATACCCAGATGATAGGGCAGTACGTTGACATCTGCACCTGTATCGAGCAGCCCGGTTGTTTCAACTGTCGTGCCGCCATAAGCGAGTGTCACGGGTAACAGTGGGCGCAGCGCTATTTCGCCACGAGCATTTTTGACCGCGACATACGAAAACGATGCGACATCACTCATTCCGCCGCCGATCTTCTTCAAGCATCTCCGTTAAAATCGCAGCAGCACCGGGAGCATCGTAAGGCGACCACACCTCATACTCTGTGTTTGCCAGAATGGTTTCCTCTTCGGCAATTTGATTCGCCAGCATCTGGATAACCCGCAGCTTTTCCACGCGATTCAACTGCCGCAGTTCTTCTATCAAATGTTCCGAAATCATCTGCATTACTCCTCAGTCGAGTTCAACACATTTTACTTCGATTCGGCATGAATCTCCCGCCTGAGCTAAAATTATAGCATCCATAAGAATCAACCCATCTGTATTTCTGACCGAATTGAGACACCTTCATGTCTGTACTTGAAAGTTACCTGAACACACTGGCGAGCTTACGGAACACGACCGTCCCGGAAACCTCGTATTATGCTGTCCTGCAAACGCTGCTGAACGATATTGGTGCAGGGTTGCGTCCCCGCGTTCAGGCAGTGATCCACCCGAAGAACACCGGGGCGGGCATCCCTGACCTCGGTTTGTTCGATGAGAACCAGCCCACTGACCAGAAACCGGCACGCGGCATTATCGAAGCCAAGCCAGTGAGCGATGATTTGCTACAAATCGCCCAGGGTGAACAGGTGGCACGCTATGTCGCTCATTATGGGCAGGCACTGGTGACGAATTACTACCAGTTTGTGCTGGTCACCCGAGACGCACACACCGGGCTGCCTGTGATTGAAGAACGCTACGACATAGCAGCACAGGCGAATGCCTTCTGGGAGTCGGTCAAACAGCCGCGTGTACTGGCACGACAGCACGAAACCGCGCTGCGCGTATATCTGATGCGCGTGATGCGCCGTAATGCGCCGCTGTCCACACCGCAGGATGTCGCCTGGATACTTGCCAGTTATGCCCGCGAAGCCAGAGCGCGTATGGAGGCGGGCGGAACCGATTTGACCGCCCTCAACACCATTCGGGAGCAGTTAGAAGCGGCGCTGGGGGTGCGTTTTCAGGATGAGACCGCTGAAGAGTTCTTTCGCTCCACGCTGGTGCAAACGCTGTTTTATGGGTTATTCAGCGCCTGGGTGCTGTGGCATGAGAAGCATCCCGGTTCGGGCAAATTTGACCTGTGGCGCGATACCCGCCGCCTGAACATCCCTGTCATCAGCGAATTGTTCGAGCAGTTCTCCAGTGGAACGGTGCTGCCGCTGTCCGTCGAGCAAATTCTAGAATGGACAACCGACGCGCTCAATCGAGTGGAACGCGGCGCGTTTTTTGCTACATTCAACAAAGGCGCGGCGGTGCAATATTTCTATGAACCGTTTCTTGAAGCCTTCGACCCGGAACTGAGGCGGCAGCTTGGCGTGTGGTACACCCCGCCGGAAGTGGTCGAATACATGGTCGCTCGTGTCGATCTGGCGCTAAAAGCTGAACTCGGTATCGCTGATGGCTTAGCCGATCCAAGCGTGTATGTGCTTGATCCGTGCTGCGGGACGGGAGCATATCTCGTGGCTGTCCTGCGCCATATTTACAGGTCGCTGCAGGCGCGGGATGGCGATGCACTGGCAGCACAGGCGGTACAGCAGGCGATGCGCGAGCGTGTCTTCGGCTTCGAGATTCTGCCTGCGCCGTTCGTTGTGGCGCATTTACAGATTGGGATGCTGCTCAATACGCTCCATGCGCCGCTGAATCCGGGGCAGCGTGCCGGGGTGTATCTCACCAATGCCCTGACCGGGTGGGAGCCGACCCAGGAACCCAAAACCATGCTCATGTTCCCCGAACTGCAAAAGGAGCGTGATGCTGCCGATACCGTCAAGCGCAGCCGCCCGATTCTTGTCATTCTGGGCAACCCACCCTATTCCGGCTTTGCTGGAGTCGCCATCGAAGAAGAACGTACTCTGAGCGAAGCCTACCGAACGACGCAGAATCCGAATCTGCCGCGCCCACAGGGGCAGGGCTTGAATGACCTGTATGTGCGCTTCTACCGCATGGCGGAACGGCAGATTGCGGAGAATACCAAACGTGGGATTGTGTGCTTCATCAGCAATTATTCCTGGCTGGATGGCTTATCGCATCCGGGGATGCGCGAACGCTATTTAGAGGCATTTGACAGCGTTTATGTGGACAACCTGCACGGTGATCGCATCATCAGCGAATACGCTCCTGATGGACGAACCAGTGAAACGGTGTTTGCCATGCGTGGAAGCTCAGTGGGGATTAAAGTTGGCACAGCAATTGCGACGATGATACGTAAACCGGGAGAAACCACAGTGGTACCTCGTGCCACCCTCTACTATCACGACTGGCATCAGGCACGCGCTGACGAACGTCGTCAGGCGTTGCTGAACAGTATTAACGGCGAAACGGCTTTCGATGGTTACGTGACAGTCAATCCTGCCGTTGAGATTGGTTTACCGTTCAAGCCGCGTGAGGTGGGCAAGGATTACTTTGGATGGCCGCTGCTGCCGGAGTTGTTCCCGGTGTCATTTCCAGGGGTGAAAACCAGTCGGGATGATGTGCTGATTGATGTGGACAAAGAACGTCTTGAGGCACGTATGAAGCAGTATTTTGACCCCAGTATGAGTCATGATGAAATGCGGCGTATTGCGCCGGGCTTTATGACTGACTCAGCGCGCTATAACGCTCAGGCTATACGCGACACGCTGCGTCAACGCGGCTATCTGCCAGAAAATATTGTGCGCTACAGCTATCGCCCGTTTGATGTTCGCTGGCTGTATTGGGAACCTGAAACCAAACTACTTGACGAAAAACGCCCTGAATACTTCCCACATGCTAAGGAAAGCAATCCTTTCCTTTTTACTACAAGCCGTATACGCAGAGGACATATGCAACCTCCCGTACTGGCTACAGTTCTCAACGACATTAACACATTAGATGGTAGTGCAGCAGGTTTCCCTCTCTATCTCTACGCTACACGGCAAGCACAGTTAGGCTTGTTCGAGACGGAACAAATGCCTCCTGGCGGACGTAAGCCCAATTTGAGCGATACGGCGCAGGATTATCTTGCTGGTTTCGGATTATCGCCGGAAGATGGCGCGGAACTGCTGTTTTATCATACGCTGGCGGTGCTGCATTCCCCTATGTATCGCGTCGAAAATGCCGGGGCGCTGCGCCAGGACTGGCCCCGTGTGCCACTGCCAGAGACGATAGAGAAGCTCGAAGCATCGGCGGCGCTGGGACAGCAGGTTGCCGCGCTGCTGGATGTCGAAACGCCTGTTCCGGGTGTGACACAGGGCAATCCGCGTGAGGAACTGGGAACAATCGCCGTCCTGACGACAGTAAACGGCAGCACGCCGGATTTCACCATCAACGTGAACTGGGGTTATTTCGGCGCAGGCAGCGCGGTTATGCCCGGACGCGGGAAACTGATTATCTCCGACAGCGCCTGCGATGTGTATCTGAATGACACCACATACTGGCGCGGTGTTCCTACCGATGTATGGGAATACACGCTCGGCGGCTATCAGGTGCTGAAGAAATGGTTGAGCTACCGCGAAACAGCGGTTCTGGGTCGCCCGCTCAAACCGGAGGAAGCCCGTGAGTTCATGCACATCGCCAGACGCATCGCGTCACTGCTGGCGCTGAATGAGGCGCTGGACAGAAATTATCGTCAGGTGATTACAGCGGTCTAGCAGTCACACAGGCAGCACAAGATGGGCTGCCTATTTCAATTCTGTGCCTGTTCCCTGTGTATTTGTCCGTAATGAGCAGTCTCAGCCACAATGGTATCAGGGTAGTTTCGAGATGATTTTTTATTCTGCCAGTCCAAAGACCATGACAGAAATCACGATGAAGACATCAATCACGATAATCTCTCCCAGCACTGCAATCCCAAATCCCCCTCCGAAAACAAGCACCAGGATGGGCGCAATCACCAGTGAGACCAGCGTCGCAGTGAGTATGTTCCGTAAACGACTGTCCATCAGTCAGATTCTCCTTGTATTGATACAGTGCAAAACCCGTCAGTGTCATTTGAACCAGACCGGGCGTATGTCAAAGTCCGGTACAACGAGCTTGAATAGCTGACGCATCTGGTAGTGTTCTTCCTCACATGCAGCACACGCCTCCTCCGCCAGCATGAATTTTCTGGGGTTCACGCTGCTGTGTCTCACCCTGCCATTCTCTATTTGCAGGAGGGCGGTGTGCCAGAACGCGCCGCGCTGAACAATCGCATGTAAAAAGAGCAGATCCGGGTAATCGAGATAACATGCAAGGTCAATTTGGGCGAGTTCGCGCTCGGTAAGCGGTGGCTGACTGTCTGGTTGATACTGTCTCATGGTGACATCCCGGTCTTCAGTTCCGACATATTGTGTGAATCTATTGACACTCCATCATTCTACTACTATACTTCAACATGTGAATATAGAAAAATTTGAATATTATCATCCTTAAAGCGCAACCTAAAAAGGACACTCCATGAATCAGGTGGTTCATCAATTCAAGGCTGAGTTTTTCAAGGTGCTTTCGCACCCGGCACGGCTGGCGATCCTTGACCATTTGCGAAGCGGTGAGAAAAGCGTCAACGAGTTGCAAACGCTGATGGAGGCAGATCAATCGACCATCTCCCAGCAGCTTTCGCGGCTGCGTAACGGCAATTTAGTCGATACCCGCAAAGATGGCACAACCGTCTACTACTCGGTACGCGATCCAATGATTTTCGAGTTGATGGATGTGGCACTGGAAATTTTCAACCGTCATATGATTAGCCATCAAGAACTGCTGGCACAGGTCGTAGAAGAAAGCAGGCTGAACGAATAAGCCTTTAACCCGCGCTTAAGCGGTCAAATTGATCGAGGAATGGCATGTACCAGGAAACAAAACAAACCACCGTGAATAATCATAAACCGCCCAAGTTTACTGCGGATGAACGCAATGCGATGCGGGGGTATCTCCAGCGCAGCGAAGTCCGCCTGTCCACCATGCACCGTGTTGCCGTTGGCTTTTTGAGCGGCGCGGGATTACTGTTTTTGCTGCCAGTCTTTCTAAAGGATGGTGTGTTAGGGGTCATTAACGCCATCCTGGACTACTCTCCGGCACTTTCGAACGGTTCTGGCATCGGATCAACCATAGGCAGTCTCGTTATCTATCTGTGCCTGCTCTATCCATTTTTACTGTCGCTCAGTATTCCAGCCGTGGCGCTGCTGCTGCTGCTCAAGGATATTGTGCGATTTTATTTTGTAGGACATCCACCGAGTTTTCCTGAGGACTTATTTAACCCGCGCTTTGTCCTGACTGGTGTTGCATTTTCGCCAGATGAGTCGGAAGAGGTGAAAGCCCGTGTTTTAAGGTATCAGTACGGCACGGATTTGATCAACTTTGTTATTTCTCATGCCGATGCCCAGTCTAGCTATTATCATGACATCATTGATAAACCAGAGCGCAAGATTGTTCCCCGCACTCGTAAGCTACCCAGGCTGATTAAGCTGAATGTTGTTGAAATTCCTTCAGAAAAACCGCTGGATGAACTTGCCGATGAGGATATTGTGCGGGTGCATGGGACCTATTCGTCAAACGGCGATGATGAAGAGATGCTTCTGCACAAACCCTATGTAGATCGAACGCTGAAAGATATTGATGGGTTTAATGCTGCACTGGGACTGGCGGGCTTCATCGACCGTTCGTTGTATCAGGAAGTTGCCAAGACAGAAGTTTCACTGGTGCGTCATGCCCTGAAACTGCGTCGTCTGGTGCTGCGCTACTTCCAGGCATTACTCATTCTCATCTGGACAAGTGTGGTCACATTTATCATGCTGCCTTTTTTGCAGGATGAGCGTCAACGTTTTCCGCTGCTGCTTGTATTCGCAATCGCCTATTTTGTCTGGGCAATACTGGCACCTTTCATCGTACAACTGCCGCTTCAGTGGCTTGCCAGTTCATCTAAACCCGAAGTTCGGCGCAAAGGGGTGCGCTTATTCCAACGATCAGATGCCATTCAACGATTCGGGATACTTACGCAGCAGTTTTGTTACGCCGCCCTGTTCACATCGGTTATCGCTATCGTGCTGGAAATCGTACTCCATCTGGCTTAGTAATCGCAGTTATCTTAGAGCAAGAGGAAGATACGGAATGCATACCATCATAGTTCACGTATCAGACCCACAGTGGACCGAGCGAGCAATGCATCTGGCGTGTGAAGTAGCACATCAACATAAGGCGCAAATTGTGCTGCTGCGGTTAATAGCTGTTCCTAATCCAGCATGGCTCGGGGTGGGGAACGACGAAGCCATCCCAACAGAACCAGATACGAGTGATTATGCGTTCTACCAAGCCATCGCTAAGGACCATCAGGTCGATTGTACCGTCCAGCGGATTCATCATCGTTGATTTGTACCTGCTCAAACGCTCAGGTGATTTTGAAAAACAGCAGCTCTATCTCGCCCATTTGGAAGATGCGGTTGAGCGTGTTCAAGCAACGCTAGACGAATTAGCCAGGGTAGGTCAAGTTGATTTCGATGCACACAACGATGCAACGTCTCAAAAATAAACATTACCAAACAGTTAGGTGATGAGCCATCGACACAGCATACCCGACTGTTCGATATATCGCCTGTGCTCAATAGATAATCTACGTAATCACATTGTAAGGTGGCAATAACCAATGGTTGATTTATTCGACAAAGCCAAGAATTTTATCCAGGCGAAAGAAGCCATCGAGATGGGAATTTATCCCTACTTCCGGGCTTTGAGCGATTCTGAAGGGGCGACTGCCATTTTTGAAGGCAAACAGGTGGTGATGATTGGCTCAAACAACTATTTAGGCTTGACGAGTGACCCGCGTGTTCAACAGGCTTCCATTGAAGCCGTTAAGCGCTATGGAACCAGTGTCACTGGATCGCGCTTTCTCAATGGTACGCTCGAACTGCATCTTGAGCTGGATCGCCGTCTGGCAGACTTTGTCGGTAAAGAAGCGGCATTAGTCTTTCCAACTGGCTATCAATCGAATGTTGGTGTTATCTCAGCCCTCGTTCAAAAGGGCGATTATGTCATTGTTGATAAAGACGATCACGCCAGTATCATCGATGGTTGCTTAATGAGTCGGGGCGAGATGAAGCGTTTCCGGCACAGCGATGTCGGCAGTCTGGACCACGTGTTGCGTAAATTGCCGGCTGACACAGGTAAACTGGTTGTCGTTGATGGGGTCTACAGCATGGGCGGCGACATTGCACCGTTGCCTGAAATCGTCGCTATTTGCAAACGATACGGTGCGCGTATTATGGTCGATGATGCCCATGGTATTGGCGTTACCGGAAAAGGTCGCGGTACGGCGGCTCATTTCGGCTTGACCGACTCTGTTGACCTGATTATGGGAACTTTCAGCAAAAGTTTGGCTTCGATTGGTGGATTTATCGCCGGAGATGCCGATATTGTTCATTATATTCAGCATCATGCCCGTTCACTGATCTTTTCAGCAGCTCTGCCTGCTGCACAGGTTGCAGCGGTGCTTACTGCACTGACTATTCTCGAAAACGAGCCGCAGCATGTCAAGAATCTATGGGTGAACGCCGAATATATGCGGAATGGGCTTAAAGCGTTGGGCTACAATACCGGGAACAGCAATACTCCGGTGATTCCCATCATCATCGGCGAAGATTTCCTGACAGTCATGGCGTGGCATGGCTTAATCGAAGAAGGAGTTTATACCAACCCGGTCCTGCCCCCTGCGACTCCACCCAATGGCGCGCTGCTGCGTACCAGCTACATGGCACCCCATCAGAAAGAACATTTAGATCGTGCCTTAAGAGGCTTCGAGATTGTCGGTGAACGCTTCAATTTAATCCCGGCGAAAAACGAAGTGTCTCCAGGGTAGATTAAAACCGTAAGTATTTAACCCTGCATCACATCATACCCGGAATATCATTACTAACTATGCACGTTCGATTAAACGGGGCGATATTCATTCCATGAAAACATCTATCGTCTAATAAGGAGCTTATAAGCTTATGCCAAAAAGACATACCATTACTGTTGCTCAGGGTGACGGTATCGGACCAGAGATCATGACCGCGTGCCTGAGAATTATGGAGGCTGCGGGAGCAAAGCTGGATATTGAGACCATCGAAGTTGGCGAAAAAGCCTATAAAGCCGGACATCCGTCCGGGATTACGCCCACAGCCTGGGAGTCGCTCTACCGCACCAAAGTCCTGTATAAAGCGCCTATCACTACCCCGCAGGGCGGCGGCTATAAAAGCCTGAACGTGACCATTCGTACAGTGTTGGGCTTGTTCGCCAATGTGCGTCCTGCTATTTCATACTTCCCCGCTATTGATACAAAGCATCCTTTGATGAAGATGGTGATCATCCGCGAGAATGAAGAAGACCTTTATGCCGGGATTGAACATCGCCAAACCGCTGAGGTCTATCAGACACTCAAACTAATTTCACGCCCTGGTAGCGAGAAAATTATTCGTTATGCCTTTGAATATGCTCGCGCCAACAATCGCAAAAAAGTCACCTGTTTCACTAAAGACAATATCATGAAGATGACCGATGGTTTGTTTCATAAGGTCTTTAACGAAATCTCTGAGGAGTATCCTGAACTCAAATCGGAACATATGATTATTGATATTGGGACAGCCCGTTTAGCAGATCACCCTGAGAAATTCGACGTTATTGTATTGCAAAATCTATATGGAGATATCCTGTCCGATGTAGCCGCTCAGTTGACTGGTTCAGTCGGGCTGGGGGTGAGTGCGAATATTGGCGAAGAATACGCAATGTTCGAAGCTATTCATGGCAGCGCCCCGGATATTGCTGGTAAAAGTATTGCTAATCCGTCCGGCTTACTGTTAGCCGGGGTCGAAATGCTCGTCCATCTTGGGCAAACCGAAGTCGCTGCCTGTATCAACAATGCCTGGAGAGTGGCTATCGAGGATGGCATCCATACCCCGGACATCTATCGAGAAGAACGCAGCACACAACGAGTTAGCACCCAGGAATTCGCTGATGCTGTCATTGAGCGACTTGGCAAACTGCCCGAATATCTACGGGTAATGCGGTTTGCCGATGAGGTCGAAATCCGCCCTATCCAACTTAAGGTTATCCCGAAGCCGCAAAAACAACTGGTCGGCATTGATGTCTTCTTCGATTGGGATCATACTCCGCGTGACCCCGAAGTGCTGGCTCACCTGATCGAAACTGAGATCATCCGCGAAAATATAAAGCTCACCATGATTACTAATCGGGGTCTCAAGGTTTATCCAGGAAATGAAACCCTGTCTTTTTGCACTGACCATTGGCGCTGCCGTTTTGTGGGGGCAAATGGGTATTCAATCACCCATGCTCAGATTGTGGCTCTACTTGGACGATGCGAAACCATCGGATTAGATTTTATCAAAACTGAACACCTCTATACCTTTGATGGTGAACCAGGTTATTCATCAGGGCAGGGAGAGTAGTTTAACAAATGGGCGTTCTACACTTGAATCATGCCGTTCGTGGTTCAGCGCCTAAAGTGAAATAGTTGATTCCAAATGAATCAAGCATTCAGCTTATAGCCGATGCCCCGTTCATTATGGAGATAGGTTGGATCATTCGGTTCGGGTTCGATCTTCTGGCGCAGGTGCCAGATGTAGCGGCGGATGTAGCCTACCTCATCGGCATATTCGTTGCCCCAGACTTTTGAAACGAGCTGCTCCTGGGTAAAGACCTGTCCGGGGGCACGCATAAACACCTCCAGAAGTTTGAACTCTGTTGGTGTGAGTTCAATGGGTTGACCATCGCGGGTGACGAGATGACGAACGGGATCAACCACCAGCCCGCCCACCTGCAAAACACGCGACTGGGAATTATTACCTGCACTGCGTTTGAGAACTGCCTCGATACGGGCGGAGAGTTCGGCAAAACTGAACGGCTTCGTTACATAATCGTCACCTCCAAGACGAAAGCCCTTGAGTTTGTCGGCTTCAGTATCTTTGGCGGTCAGCAAAATCACCGGCAGACTCGACATTTCACGGATGCGTTCCAAGGTAGACCAGCCATCCAGATTGGGCATCATCACATCCAGCACAATCAAATCCGGGCGCTGCTCAAACAACTGCCGCAGACCTTCACGCCCATCAGCCGCATGAATCATATGGTGATCCTGTTGTTCGAGATACTGGCTCAGCAGATTATGCAGCGATGGGTCATCATCAATAAGCAGAATCGCGCTCATACAGCGTTTCTTTCTCCAGCGGTACGGTGAATGTAAAGGTTGACCCCTTCCCCGGAATGCCTTCGCTTTCAATTTGAAGGCAGCCACCCTGGGCTTTGATGAGTTCATTGACAAAATACAGTCCCAGTCCATACCCATTCGAGTGATTGCTCAAATGACCACGATAAAACTTCTCGGTTAGATGCGGAATATCTTCAGGCGAAATACCCAGCCCATGATCCTGGATGCTGACACAGGCAAAATCGTTATCGAAGCGAAGCGCTACCCGAATTTCGCCCCCATCGGGCGAATACTTAACTGCATTTTGAATCAGGCTGGTCACAATGTCGGTCAAACGTTCTTCATCGGCTGTTGCCAGCTGCACCTGTGGTGGAATATCTAACACAACCGGGTGTTTGCTATTCGTCAGTGTCATGTGTTCAATGACCTGTCGCAGATGCGGTCGCAGCGCAATGGGTCCGAGATTCAGTGTCAGTTGCCCCGACTCGATCACCGAGACATCCAGGATGCGCTGCACCAGGCGGATCAATCGTTTGACTTCATTCTGAATAATGGTCAGATTGCTCTGAACCGGCGGACAAACATTTTCAGTAGACAGCACCAGTTCCAGTCCGCCCTGAATATTCGTCAGTGGAGCGCGCAGTTCATGTGACACCAGCGAGACAAACTCGGACTTCAAACGATCCAGATGGCGAAGTTTTTCATTTGCCTGGGCGAGTTCGTCCGTTCGTTCCTGAATACGCCGTTCCAGATCGACATTAAATGACTCGATTTGCTCATAGGCGGCAGCCAGATGGTTCAAGTTGCGGGCAATCCAGTTGAGAACAAAGGCAACCAGGGATGGTCCCAAAACCCCAAAAATGACCAGTTCAGCGCCAAAAGCGGACATATGCACATCCGGTTCCAGGATGAGATGCTCAGGGAACTCAAAGCCGACCACAATCAAGAATAAGATCACCGGCACAACCCACCGGATCAGGGATACCTGCCTCGCCAGTCGGCGGTAACGACTGCCTGAATCCTGAATGCTATCCATACAATTTCTCCTAATCCCTTACTCCATTCTAATTCAAGTCCGGGTTGGCTGGCATCGCCTGGCAAAATTTTTGACAAAAATGAGACATTGCGGAACACAGAAACGCGATATGCATATGTTAGATTAAATTTGTACTCGTTCTATGAGCGACAATAGTTGAGGAGCTTCTCATGAAAAAAATCGGTTTTAGTCTTTTGTTCTCAGTTTTGACACTGGCTCTGGTGGTCACTTTGACGATTTCCAGCACCCCCTCGGTGATGGCACAGGATAATACGACCCTGACTGCGCTGCGCGTCGAAACCGCCAGCACCGATCCACTCGATGCCTCATGGACGGCTGTGCCTGCGCTGAACGTTGCCCTGGTAGGGGAAGCTGAACAGGTCGCATCAGTCAGAAATGGCATCACCTTTGATTTGATACCAGAAGTGGCACTTCAGGCAGTACATACCGATGACGTGCTCTACATTCGTGCCGTGTGGCCTGATGCTACACAAAACGATAATCGTGGCTTCTGGACATACACGGAAAGCGGTTGGGTCAAGAGTCCCTTGAATGAAGATCGCATTTCCTTCATGTTCGACATTACCGGAAATCGCCAGTTCAACGCGCTGGGCTGTGGTGCGGCATGTCACTCCGCCGAGGGTGATGTTCCCGCCTATATGGGCTTCCCGCTCGACAGCACCGATGCGGTGGATCTATGGCATTGGAAAGGGACACGCACGGTTGGCTATGCGGATGATCAGTGGGCAGGTGCGGTAGTTATCGGTGAAGAAACAACTGGACGTGCCAATGATGCGAGAGAAAGCGGCGGCTATGCGGATAATGTGAACGAAGCTGGTGATGCACCACGCTTCACCTATCCGGCAGGCATGAACCCAGTGGGTCCCTTGTTTGCCGAAACGGCTGTCGAAATCACCCCCGATATGACGTTCGAAATTGGTCAAACAATTCCCTTCTACCTCCAGGCTCGTCCGGTGGGTAGTCGTGGTGATATCAGTGTCAGCGCCCGTTATGTCAGTGCTGAAGATGGCTCTGGTTGGTGGTATGTCGTCCTCAGCCGGGCGTTCACTACAGGTAATCCTGATGATACCGTATTTACCCTGACCAGCCAGAATACCTTTGGGGTAGCCGTCTTCAACAACTCTGGCGACCACACCCACAATGATGGTCGGCTGGTGCTGGCAATTGGCGAGTAAAAGCAGTAGTTGATTGATGAGGGGATGTTTCTGTGGGCATCCCCTGTTTATTTCCACCGTTGTGGCTATCAGGATGATCAATATGAAAATAGTCAAGCTATTATGTTTATGTTTGTTGATGGGTGTAATCCTGCTTCCCCCGATTGTTCTGGCACAGGAACCGACAGATCGCCCTTTCCCTGCTGCGGTAGTAACAGCCACTGTTGAACCGACAGACCGACCATTTCCGGCTGCTCAGGCAACCGCTACAGATCGTCCCTTTCCTGCCGCCGCTACCTCTACTGTTGAAGCAACAGAAAGCTCCGATGGGGAGGCAGCCAATGAGGAGACCACTCCTGAACTGCTTCTTGCCGATGTGCAGGCAACTGCGAATGCCGCCCAGGCACAAATCACTCAGCTTGAGGCAGAACGCGACAGCCTGTTGGCTGATTTAGATGCATCTCAGGCGGACAACGGAGCGACTACGTTTGCACTGGTCATTATTGTCGCTGGCGTGTTATTGGCACTGGCTGTCTTTTTTGGTCTGCGGCGCAGTGGGGAATGACGGAGATAAATCATGACAGACCCTCAAATGGAAAATGAAGACCCCCACGAATTATCCCGGCGCGAGTTTATGGAGCGTTCCATCAAGGCAATTGGCGCATTCATCGGGATTACGCTCGGTGTGCCGACGGTTGGGTACTTGATTTCACCAGCCTTGCAACAGCAAGCTGGTGGATGGGTACGATTGGGACGAACCAGCGAAGTTGAAATGGGTGTACCAACTTTGTTTACCGTTACGATTGATAAAACCACCGGCTGGGTGCAATCCGAGATTGATATGGCTTATTTTGTCTACACCGAAGATAGTGTCAATTTCACCGTGATGTCCAATATATGCACGCATTTGGGCTGTCGGACGCACTGGAATGAAGCGGGTGGCTATATCCTGTGTCCCTGCCACGATGGACATTTTGATGTGCAGGGCAATGTGATCGCCGGTCCACCGCCAAGACCGTTAAAGCGCGTCGAATTCCAGGTGGATGCCAACAACAATATCTTGATCCAGGAGGCATGAAATGGGACTGGGACAGTGGTTAAATGAACGCACCGGGATCAATGATGTTTATCGGGTTGTCCTGGCACGTAAAATCCCGAAGACAGGGTGGGCATACACATTAGGAAGCGCAACCCTGTTTTTGATGGTCAATCAGATCGTCACGGGTATTTTGCTCTCCATCTATTATGTGCCCACCCCCGACCATGCCTGGGATAGTGTCAATTACATTCAGAACGAAGTGTTATTTGGCTGGTTGATTCGTGGGCTGCATCACTTTGGTGCCAGTGCGATGGTCATTCTGGTCGGCTTGCACATGATCCGGGTGGTTATCTACGGTGCCTACAAATATCCCCGTGAAGTAACATGGATAACGGGAGTTCTGTTGTTAATCATTACGATGGCATTTGGTTTTACAGGTTATCTGCTGCCCTGGGATCAAAAAGCCTACTGGGCAACCACAGTGGGAACACAATTTGTTGGAACTACCCCGGTAGTGGGTGATTGGATGCTCAATGTCGTGCGCGGTGGTCCAGATTTATCGGCAGTCACCCTGGCACGATTCTTCGGTACACATGTCTGGGTACTGCCAGCCGCACTGCTAACAGTGGTCGGCATTCATCTGTTCCTGGTGATTCGCCTGGGTATCTCCAATCCTCCCTGGAAGAAAAACCAGCCGCAGTTACCCCGGGATGAAACGGAACCATCGGCATGAACGAGCAAGAAAAGCGCGAGTATGAGCGCCAGTACAAAGTCGCCAAGCAGCAGGGTGAATTGTTTTACCCGAACGCCATCATCAAAGATGCGCTGGTTGCCCTGTTCATCTTCTTGATTCTGGTCGCCTTATCGGCCTTCGTGGGTGCTGAACTTCAGGCACCGGCGGATCCCTCGGATTCTTCCTACATCCCGCGTCCTGAGTGGTATTTCCTGTTTCTGTATGAAATGTTGAAGTTCTTTCCCGGCGATTTAGTCATCGTTGGGGTGATCGTGCTTCCCGCCATTGTCTTCTTGGTTCTGTTTGCACTGCCGTGGCTGGATCGTGGACGGGAACGCCATCCCCGCAAGCGTCCGGGAATTATGGCGCTGCTTACCTTTTCGTGGGCAATCGTCATCGGGTTCACGTTAATGGCGTTTGTGTCCGCACCCCATCAGGCTGAATCAACTTCGGCGATTGCCGGTCTCAATGTTCCAACCCGTCCCAATGATGCGGGACAGGCGTTGTTTGTCGAACAGTGCGCCAGTTGTCATGGTGAATTTGGTGAGGGGGGTCCCAACCCATCGCGTCCAGGGAACATCATCACACCGATCAGCAGCCAGGGGTTTTTGACCACCTTTACCGACGATACGTTGTTCAACATCATTGCAAACGGATTGCCTGATCGCGGGATGGCAGCTTTCAGCCAAAACAATGGCGGTCCCCTCGATGATCGTAAGATTGAACAAATAGTCAGTTACCTGCGTGCGTGGGAAGCCTCACCGCCGGTTGTTGCTGCTTACGTTCCGCCCCCCATCACCGAGCCAAACGGTGCTGCATTGTTCACCAGCGTTTGTGCACCCTGTCATGGGTTATATGGTGAGGGCGGCATTGGACCGACACTTGCCACAATCGATTTCTCACAACGATTTCCGATAGAAGACATGCACGCTGACTCCATCCAGAACGCCGATGATCTAAGTCAGCATGTGTTTGAACGGATGAGTACGTTAACTGGCGCACAACTTGATGCTGTGCTGAATTACACCTACAGCCTTTCACCTGGTGGCGGTCCGGTCGTTTTAGCGCCATCTTCAGATCAGGGCGATTCAGCTAATGGGGCTGTGTTATACACCGATTGGTGTGCCAATTGTCATGGCCCCAATGGAACAACTGCTGTGGGAGCTGACGCGATTGTCATTGTCGATTCGGCATTTCTGGCGAGTATCACAGATGACCATTTGGTGGAAGTTATCAGCGCTGGTTTCCCACCCCCCGACGATATGCCGGCTTTCCGCGAAATCCTGAGTTCGCAGGAAATCAGCGATCTGCTGGCATGGCTAAGAGGCTTTGAACCGTAGCAGGTTGCGAACGAGGGATAGTATATTCGCAGAAACATCCCGTAATTCCATATACAAAAGCGCCTGCTTCTTAGAGGTGCTTTTTGTTTGGAAAATCTAGCCAAAACTTGGAATTTTCCGTGCTGAGGGTGGGATTACACAGGGTTGAGAAACTTATTCTTGTATGCTGATCATATCAACGCATCACATGAGGATTGTTTAGTCCTATGCTTTCCGCGCGAACTAAGCCATCACAGGGCGAACAGGTGGCACGCTATGTCGCTCACTACGGACAGGCGTTGGTGACGAACTACTTTCAGTTTGTGCTGGTGACGCGAGATGCACAAACCGTGCTGCCCGTTATCGAAGAACGATACGAAATAGCATAGCCTCATTATAGGCTAAGGGAGCTTGCATCTCAACTAATAAGGCGAACCTGGGTGCATTTCAGATTATTGGCAGCTTTACCTGATTTCGAACTCACACAATTCCACATCAAGCGAGTTTGCCAAAATATTGAAATGCACCCGGCGAACCTCAAGCGAGATTCGCCATGATCCGCAGTATAATGTTGGCTAACTTTTATTGCTGAGGTACCGATTCGCCCTCATCTTGAGGGGCAGGTAGGGAGAAATGCGCCTGAACGACGAGCCACTGACCTTCGCGGTTTTCAAATACACCCGTGAAGCGTGCGGGAAATGCCATTTCCTGACCACCCATTTCGACACGGAAAACCGCATCTGCCGCTGCCCAAGCGACTGAACCCGCCGTAGAAATCACGAGCTGGTCGAGGATGAAGGCGGATGCATCAGTCTGCGACCAGTCTCGCTGTGCTTGAGCGCCGACAGCTTCGCGCCCAATCCGCTTTTCGTCCGCCCCTGTCCCGTACATCAACATGTCTGCATCTGGGGCAATATGGCTCAGCATCCGCGCAAGATCGCGCTGTCTGTAACTGTCTGCCCACCCATCCAGCGCCGCTTTAACTTCTCCGTAAATCTCGGCATTCGCCTTCATGATCTGACTCCTATCTGTTCATCATTCGATGGTTACAGCATAAGTCAGCCTCGAAGCCAAATCATCGGGTGAACACCTGATTTTTTCACCCGCCGATCAGATGATGTTGCAAAGCGAACAGGGTAGCAGCAGAGCGTGTTGAACAGCCAATCTTGTCATAAATATGCATCACATGCGTCCCAACTGTCTTTTCAGACACTCCCAGACTCGCTGACATCTGTCGGTTGGAGTACCCACGAGCAATGAGGCGTAAAACGTCAATCTCACGTTCGGTCAATCCGGCCACATAATCTCGCCGGATAGGGGTCGTATGATGCCCCGCTGCGGCAAGCACGCCTTTTACAGCTTCTCCATCCAAACGGCCCGCATGTATTTCCACCCGCATCGCCACTTCCAGGTCCTCAGTCGAGAGAGCAGCGCGATTAGGCCGCGTTTCACGACGAGCGCAATAATAATTGGCAGCGGCGAGAAGGCGCATTCCCGGTGACAGCGCGTCGGCACTAAGATTGCGATGATAACCCGACCCATCCAGAGATTCGTGATGAGCGGCGGCCAGTGTTCCCAGTTGCGCGAGTGTGTCCGGTCTGGCAAGAATGCGCCCGGTATAATAGGGATGCAAGCGCACGCGCTCCCATTCGCTGCCTGAGAGAGGACGCTTTGCTGACCACAGTCCGTGTGGGACCCCTACTTTGCCAATATCATGGGCAAGCGCAGCTCGCCACAACGCTTTTGCATTTTCCTCCGGCAGTCCGCATTCACGGGCAGTGCTCTCTGCTAAGACTGCTACACTGCGCGAGTGTCCGGTGAGATAGGGCGATAGCAGATCGATAAAATCAGCAAATACCAGCATCGCCTCATCATATTCCGCCTCATTAAAAGTGCGCGGCAGTGGTTCGATTTTTAGCAGATAATCCCAGTTAGCATCCTCTTCCAATGAAGCACACAGGTGGTGGGCGCGCAGGCAAAACAGGTCAGCGATGTGAGGATCATGGATTCCACCCGCTCGCTGACGAGCGACTGCTACTGCGCTGTCAACGCCGTGGGTATTTAACCAGGGTTCAAGGTCACGCACCAGCAGTGCAACGCGCATTGGCAACGCGATCTCTTCGCCATTCAATCCTCGTGGAACCCCTTCACCGTTCCATTTCTCACCCATATGTGTCAATGCGTGCTGGATCGTTGCTTCTAATTCCAGGCGTTTCGCAACCTGCCGCGCGACCTCGCAGTGTCCTGTCTTATATTGGGCAATCAGCTTGCCAGCATTATTCAGGAAATTCGGGCGCTGCTCCGGTGATACTCCCGCACCAAAATGGGACTGCATCCACGCCATCATTGCGTTTGGATCACCCTGATCGACAAAATCAACGGATGCAATCACACTGGCAGGATCATCCCCAAACATCTGAACTGCCAGTTCAATTTCCGATGTGCAGCCGATATACAACAGCAGGGCGCAGTAGAACACTTCGCGCAATGCCTGCTCATCCAATCCCAAGGTGTCACCCAGACGTACACCGAGCAAGGCGGAGCGCATCGCCCACTCCATAGGGCGACCTGTGCCGAGATCCGTCGCCAGTGAAAGCGCCATGATGATTTCGGCTTGGCGCAAATCAAGATGGCGCTGCTGTTGACTCATGGTGTGTTTCCTAAACATCAGCGGATTTACCAGCATATTATACCCTATTGAACCCTGAAAATTCGCTGGTTCTATCTCAAAAAATCACCCCGGATAGCCTTGCAACCCGTTCAAACCTTTCAGACAGGAAATTTCGCCGCAATGATTGTGAACATTGAGCAGCAGCAGGTTCAATACAAAGCTGACCGGCTGTGTGCCGAAGCCTAATACCTTGAGGTCAAGCATCCGGTCAAGGTCTGTGTCGGATGCAGTGGCAAGATAAGCATCAGTCGCCCCATATACCGCCTGAGCATAGGCATTGGCAGCGTTCAAGTCTACCTTAACACGGCTTGCCCATTCGTCACGGTTGCCAGGCGGTGGGGCTTCATTGAAACCGGCTTTGTCGGCAAAACTGGATGCCATCAACGGTGCGCCACCCTGAATGATGGCATTGACCATGAAGTCTTCTGTCGTCAAAACGTGGATGTAGTTTGCGCCGATGGGCTGCGCCTTGCCCTGTGGCTGCCAGTGAGCAAGCTCCAGCGTTACCCCCTGCATCGTTCCCTCAAACCAATCATGCGCGAATTTGAAGTAGCTTTGTAGAGTCGCAGCAGTAGACATCGTGATTTCCTTTCGCTTATGTTATTGACAAATTTGAATAATGATGGAGGGAGAGGTAGTGAGTCTCCCTCTCCTATTTTATGCGTATTTGTTATTCGCCGCCGGGCGCAGGCATCATACCCATCTGCGTCAGCAGGCTCAGGTTGTCATAGGTCTCCCAGCTTTCGGCAATCAATCCATCCTCGTTGAAGCGGAAGAAACTGCCGATGGAAAGCTGTATTTCAGCATCGTTACCTGGCACTATCGCGCCGTCGGGCGTGGGCAGTTCGCCTGTGAAAGTGCCGGTAAAGGTATACAGCACTGCAACCCACTCGTCATTTGCAGTCAGCGACACTTGCTCAACGTGGAAATCGGGGATTGCCATACCGAGCGCGGCGCGTGTCATCTTACGCGCTTCAACATTCAAATCACCCACAGGGCTGTGATGAATGGCGTCGGCCGCATAAATCTCGTCCAGAACATCGAGGTCGGCATCGTTGAGAAACTCCGCTGTCAGCCGCTCGACTGCGCCGGCGTTCAGGGTCTGTGCAGCATCATTCTGTGCTGCCAATGGATTGAAAACGCCGATGATGAGAATCAGCGCGATCAAAAGAAGGGTGAAAATGGAAGTGCGACGCATCATGGAAATTACTCCTTTAGGTTATATGGGACTGGATAATCTGTGATCTGTGCGACGAAATGGGTTAGGCGTTATCAGCGGCAGCCGCCAGACGCGCCAGTGTTTCCTGGGTGAAAGCCGGAGTGAAGGACTTGATCTTGCCGTTCTGAATAACGGCTTCGCAGTCCGTGTCCATCGAGTCCACGCCCATCCCGCGAATGGAGTCGGAGGTGACGGTGGCGAACCATGTAACACGATCCCCATTCTGCGTGAAGTTTTTCGATTCGACGCGGAAGTTGACCATCAGCATCTGCACGAAACCGCGAATTTGCGCCTTGCCAACGAACTGCTCCGGCGCACCGGGCAGCGGCGGAATACTCCGCACGATAGCATCATCAGCGAAGCGTTCCATCACCGCTTCGAGGTTGTTGGTATTCCAGATACCATCGAATTCGGTCTGAATAAACTGAATTAGGTCTGACATTTTGTTTCCTCCACAGGTTGAATGTTTACGATGTTGTCAGTGTAGGGCAGGAGGAAAGCGCAGATAATGTCACGAGTACCTAGATTTCATGACGCGGCATACCTAGATTTTTTGTTCGGATATGCGCTAGAGGAGCCCTTTTTCGACTGCCCAGCGGGCGATCTGGATACGCGAGGAAAAGCCCAGTTTTGAGAGGATGTTCGCAGTATGGGCATCAATCGTGCGTTTGCTCAAAACAAGCTGCGCGGCAATTTCACGGCTGGACTTTCCAACCGCGATCAACGCGGCGATTTCGAGCTCACGCTCAGTCAGACCATCATAGACTAACCGGGCCGCCTGACGAGGAGAAAGCGGGGGCTTCTCTGGGATAATCGCCCGTGCCTGAGCAAGGAACTGTTCTCGCAGCATCTCATCAGAAACCTCACTCGCCAGCATTTCAAGCAGAGAAAGCGCTCTATCAAAGGCATCTTCTGCCTTTTCTCGCTGCCCATTGACCAAAGCCAGTTTGCCCAGATCGACCCAGATGCGCCACAGCAGCGAACGCACTCCCTGCTTTTCAGCGGCGGCTTGCGCGGTATACAAATCCTCTCTCGCGGCTTCGGGGCGTTCAAGATCAAGCATAGCCAACCCATGCAGATACCATAAACGCGGGACGATTCCTTGATGCTCTTGTGTAATTGCAGCGGATTGAATGAGTCGTTCAATAATCTGAAGCGCAGTCTGCGGATCACCGTGAGCTAACGCCAGTTCAACCCTGGCGCAGACGACCAACCGCTGCACCTGCGTTAGCGGTGCGCCTGCCAGCATCTCTGGTTGAAGTACAGCGTTCAGCACAGTTTCTGCCTGTGACAGTTTGCCTTGTCCAATGTAAGTCAAAGCCAGAAATGCGGAATTGGCGTTGACCATAAAGGCGGTGTTGATGTTCTTCGCCTGGGCTAAAGCCTGTTCCAGATGATCTTGCGCCTGAGGCAGCGCCAGTAAATCCAGATAGACTCTCCCCAACAGCATGTGCGCCCCTGCTATCCACAAACGATGTTCAATTTCAGAAGCGATTTCGAGTGTTTTATTCCCCGCTTCCAGCGCCAGTCCATAAGCTCCGCGAGCGCCAAAGCCCAACCCGCCATACATGTAAGCTCCAGCTTCACCCGACTGCCAGCTTAGTTTACGGGCGATGTTCAGCGCCTCCTCGTACTGCTGGACACTTTCATGGAGGTCTACCTGTGGGCAAAGGCTGGTATCTGCCATGTAACTCACGCCAACCAGCGACATCGTTGCCAGGCACGAGGACAGCATCTGGTGATCTTGCAGTTGACGCAGACGCACTGAAGCCTTTTGATAGTAGTCCCCACATGCCAGCATATCCCCCGCCATCAGACTCGTCACCGCCAGCAGGTCGAAGGTGACGGCGATGCCGCGCGCATCATCCAGAGTTTCAAATAGCGCCAGGGCTTCACGATGGCAGCGCAGTCCTTCAAAAGGCTGTTCACGGTTGGCGTACCAGTTGCCAACCCGGTTAAGACTTTCTGCCAGCACTGCCGGGTCACTCAATCGTCGTGCTATAGTAATCGCATTCTGAAGGTATTCCCCGGCGCGTTGAAAGTTTCGTCCAGTCCACAGGAACCCCAGATCAAGCAGTGCCTGACACTCGGCTTTTAGGTCAGCATCGTGCTGCGCTAATTCTTGTGTCCGTACATAATCTGCCTGTGCCGCGCCGAAATCACCGATTTGCTCGTAAGTCTGTCCGCGCTTCCGGTACAGGTGTAGATGACCCTGTCCCAATTGATGAACAGCTTCTACAGCCATCGTGAAATAACGGGCAGCCGCGCGGGGCGCATAGAGGTTATGAGCTTTCTCCGCAGCCCGCACACTGTAATCCAACGCTTTTTCCCATATTTCAGCAGCGAAGAAGTGGTTTGCGAGGTCATCAATATTTTCTGGTCGAAGCTGTTCCAACGCTTCGCCAATCGCCCGGTGCAGGGCACGGCGTTCCCGTGCGAACATCTCCTGATATACAGCTTGCCGGGTGAGCGCATGACGAAAAGCAAAAACATCTGCGCTTTCTTCCATCACAAACTGTGCGTCCTTCAATTCACGGAGGATACGTAGCAGTTCAATTTCGGGGATGCCCGTCAACTGCTGCATTAGAACAAAGTTGAAGTGTCTGCCTGTAGCGGCGGCGATAGCCAACACCTCCCGAGAAGCAGAAGTCAGGCGGCTTAGCCGCTGGTGCAGGCTCACCTGTACAGTGCGTGGGATATGAAGTTCTTCCAACGGCTTGCGTTCCCATTTCCCGTCCGCCAGAAAAATATCCCCTGTTATCACCAGAGATTTGAGCATCTCTTCAACATAAAACGGGTTGCCCTCGCTGAGGCTATGCAACGCATCAACAAACTCGCCGCGCGGATTACGATCCATCGCAAAAATCGCCCGCACCATCGCTGCCACTGTCTCGACGGTCAGGCGGGGCAGGCGAAATTCGGTTATGATACGCTCACGATCTAACTGTGCTAGAAAACTCGCCAGTGACCCGCTAATTTCATCCTCTCGGTAGGTCAGAATAAGCAAAAGCCGCTGATGACTCATGCGGCGCGTCAACACCAGCAAAAATTCTAAAGCGGCATCATCGCACCAGTGGATATCTTCAACGATCAGCAGTAGCGGCTGTTTACCTGCTAAGCTACTAAAAAGTTGGATCAAAGCCTGATGTAAACGGCGCTTTTCCTGTTCACCATCACCGGAAGGAAGTGCCATGTCGTGGATGTCGTTCTTGAATTCTGGCAATAGTCGCAGCATTTCTACTGTCAGCAAAGTGCTTTTGTCGGCAGGCGGCAGGGCAGTGAATAATCCCCGCAGCAAGTCAGCGATAGGTCCATAAGGCAGGGATTGATCTGCTTCAAAACAGCTACCCTGCAAGATATTGGCATCAAAGTGAATCTGCTGCCGTAGTTCACGTACCAACCGTGACTTGCCGATACCCGCTTCACCGCTGACTAAGGCGATTTGCCCCTGACCATTTCGTGTTTGCTCAAACAGCCGTACAAGCGCCTGAGTGGGTAGATCGCGCCCGACCATGATGGGGCAAATAACTGAACTATTTGAAGAAAGGTCATGCATTGAATTATTCATAACGTTTTGGTGAGTCTGAGAATAATTTTGCCCGATAAGTTTTAGGGAGGAATTCTCCCAAAAGCATACCACAATCATCCGTGTTCTTGGGTCTATTCAACGGATATTTCTATGGTTAAGAAACTCTAACCGAAAATTGTAATCTTTCATCGCCCAACTGTAGGATTACACAGGTTTGGCAGGGGTGGTGTGATAAGCTGTGATTGTTGGATCGTGTACCAAGAGGAGGGATACCCCATGCTCACAGCAGTCATCATCGTCCTTGTATCCGATTAGAGGAAGCTGGCTTGAAATCTGATTCACCGAACCATGTGACCACCTTACAACCACATACCGGGCAGGGCGTGAACCTTGAGACGGTTTACTGCTCCCTGCTCAGGATTATTGCACGCCTGGATGAAACGCAGTACACTCAGGGTGTGTTGCGCCAGACCACCGAGCGGGAACTCGATGATCTGGCTGACCCAGCGAGTGCAATGAACACATCGCAGGGCTGAGGACGATTGTATACGATTACGCCTCATTCCTGTTGAGATTCGACACTCACGGGTATGGGGCGTTTCTAATTTCAGGGAAAGGAACAAAGCTGTATGCCGCGCTACCAGCGCCCCCAACAACAGATTGACCCGTATAAATCTCAGCCGCTTCCGCTTGGTCGCCCGGTGGCGGTTTACTATCGCCAATCGTCGGAAGGACAGATTGGAAACATCTCCACTACCCTGCAAACCGTTGATATGGTCGAGCATTTGCAGCGTCAGGGCTGGCAGCGCAGCCAGATCCTCATGATCGACATGGATGCTGGCATCAGCGGCACGAAAAAGATCCTCGAGCGTCCCGGCATGTCGTATCTCTACACCCTGATTGAGAACGGTGAGATTGGCCTGTGCGCGGCGCAGGATGTAGACCGCTTCTTCCGCGACCTGACGCAGATCGAAACCAACATCTTTATTGATGCCTGTAAACGCAGCAACGTGCAGGTATTGACACCGACGTTCGTGTATGACTTCGCCCACCCGATGCAGGGACGCTACCACATGCAGATGTTCCGCGAGCAGGCGCAGCGGGCAGCGGATTATCTCGAATTTCACATCAACGGCAGACTACTGAAAAGCCGCCAGTTCATGATGCAGGGTGGACAATGGGCCGGCAGCAAGACGCTGCTGGGTTACATGGTGGACAAACGTACCCATCTGTCCACTGGCGAACGTAACTCGGATCGCCACCGTTATGTCCGATGCGAACCACATGCCGATGTAGTCGTGAAGTGGTTTGAATTATTTAAGCAGTATCAGGGCAATCTCAAGCGCACCTGGGAACACATCGAACAGCATGGGCCGTTCATCCCAGAGTTTTCACAGGTGACAGTGCCAGAAGGTTTTGCGCTCTATACCAACATCCGCAAGCGTTCCCGCTTCACCAATGGCTTGATGCTGTCGATGGCATCGCTGGGCGAACTGCTGCGAAATGCGGCTTACATCGGTCACTGGGCGCACCAGGGGGTAATCGTCCGCAAGCACAATCACGAGGCGATTGTGCCGCTGGATGTGTTCCTGTACGCTTTCAACAAGCTCTCACCAGTAGACTTCAACGGTAATCCGAACCCGGAATACCAGCCCTACCGCTCGTTAACCCGACACGAGAAGGCAGACCGCCCGATAGAACCACCGACTTACACCGGTGTTGTGTTTTCGCCGGAAATTCCCGATGAACCGTTGCGCCGGATGACGACCAACTACGATGCGGAAGGTCCGGCGTACTACTACTATCTGTCGGATGGCTACAAGCGCACGTACATGACCCTTGCCAGTGAGCCGGTGGACAGCGCCGTTGACCGAATGCTGCTGGAACGGTTGGAAGCCACAACCCTGGATGAAGAAGTGTGGCAGCGGGCGCTGGAAAGCACCCACCAGAGCAGTCATGTCGATGTTCGCCGCATCGAGAATGCCATTCAAGCCGCCCAACGCGCTCAGAGTGGGATTGTCGAGAATCTCAAAGTCGTGGCACTGCCGGAACTAGTGAGGCAGTTAGAAGCCAGCTATGCCGCCCACGAGCAAGATATTGAGCGACTCCGTCGGGAACTAGAGGAATTGCAGCAGGGTAATCACCACCAACAGGTGCTGCTGGAAGCGCGTCCGGTGCTGGAAACCGTCATTGCTCGCTGGCGCGACGTACCGCGCACCTCACGGCGGGAATTGTTCGACGCATTCGCCCAGCGGATTGTCGTGTCCAAAATCGACATGATCCACCGCCGGGTGACGGTGTGCTGGCGGGATGGCAGCGAGTCATCAGAGGTGATTAAACCGCAGCGTCGCAATTTCGCGTGGTCGCCGGATGAGTTAGAACGCCTGCGGCAGATGGTCGAGGAGAGCACCGATCAAGTGTCGCTACTGAAAGCATTTGATGGCGTGACGTGGCGCAACCTTCAGGAGCGCTACGCCTATCATTTCGGGGATGGACGCTGGTTCGTGGGCTACACCGGACAGCGCAAATATGGCAAACACACTCGCTGGCAGGACACCGAGGAATTCAAGCAGGAGGCGCAAATTCCGGTGATTGCTGCATGTGCTTGACCATGCTGGCATACGTCGAAGGGCGGCCAATGCCGCGCTGTTCGAGCGCCTGCACCAGTGCGGCTTCGGTGTAGCGGGCAGGGGAGCGCGTCTGGTGTTTCTCCACCTGCGGCACGACCAGCTTCAAGACCTGGTTATCTTTCAGCGGCGGCAGCGTCCCGGTCTCTTCGTTCCCGTCTTCGCCCTCGTCGGCAGGCTCTTCGTAGACCTTGAGGAAGCCATCGAACAGCAGCGAACGTCCCTGCGCCCGGAACTCCAGCGGGAAAGGCTGTCCCTGCGCTTTGCCTGCATAGATGACCGCGCCAGTGACGCTGTAGAGCGCAGGCGACATCTGTGAGGCGACGAAGCGTTTCCAGATCAGGGCGTACAGTGCTGCACCGTCACCCTCCGCTGGCGCGTCCTGTGGCAGACGATTTACGTCTGTCGGACGGATGGCTTCATGCGCCTCCTGCGCGTTGGCGGTTTTGACGGTGTAGGTGGGTAGTTCAGGCGGCAGGTAGTCCGCCCCATGCTCATGGGCAATGTAGTCTCGTGCCGCCGACTGTGCTTCGGGTGCGATGGCGACCCCATCCGTCCGCATGTAGGTAATCCAGCCCTGCTCGTAGAGGGTCTGTGCCAGCGCCATCGTCTTATCCGGTGCCAGCCCCAGACCTTTAGAGGCTGCCTGTTGAAGCGACGAGGTGGTGAAGGGCGGCAGCGGGTGACGGGCTTTCACGCTCCGTCCCGCTTTGCCCACCCACATCTGCGCGGTTTGCAGCAGAGTAACGAGTTTGTCCAGCGGTTCGCGGGTCTTGAACGCGCTGTCCGCGCCTTTCACACGATACAGTTTCGCCGTAAACTCCGTCCCGTCGGCAGCCAGTTTGAGTGCCAGCGTCCAGAAGGTTTCAGGGGTAAAACCCGCGATCTCACCTTCGCGCTCGACCACCAGCCGTAGACAGACACTCTGCACCCGTCCGGCGGAGAATTTGCCATCCAGCGCTTTGACTGCCAGCGGCGATGCGAGATAGCCCACCAGCCGGTCCACAATGCGCCGCGCCTGCTGTGCTTCGACGAGGTTCACATCCAGCGCACGGGGATGCGCCACCGCTTCGCGTACTGCATCCCGTGTAATGGCGTGGAACAGCGCCCGGTAGACAGGTTTATCCTTCGGCACATTCGCCAGCTTCAAGAGATGCCAGGCGATGGCTTCACCCTCTCGATCCGGGTCGAGAGGGACATAAACCGCTTCGGCATCCTTGATGGCTTTCAGCAGCTTCTTGACCACATTGCCTTTACCCGGCAGCACTTCATACGTCGGGCGGAAATCAGCGGCGACTTCGACCCCCAGTTCAGCTTCGGGCAGGTCGCGGACGTGTCCCAGACACGCCTCCACCCGCCAGCCTTGCCCCAGAAATCCGGCGATCTTCTTGGACTTCGCCGGAGATTCAACAATCACCAGTTTCACGTTTCTTCCTCCTCAGTCATCCAGCGCCTAATCGCGGCACTGCTTTGCAGATGGTGGGTCAGCGTCCGCAGCAGTTGGCGGACGAACTGACGGCTTCCCAACATCGAGGTGGGCAGCCAGTTCACGTTCCCGAAGAACCAACCAGACCGGCCATTCGCGGAAGGCGTGGTAGGCTTCTTCTTCGAGCGCCTGAAAGGGGCTTGCAGCCGTCTTTTTCGACATGGTTCATCCTCCATGCGTCTATCCTTAAGTGGTCTGGAAGCGGGCGATCTCTCCCGCCGCCGGGCGGTTGTACAGATACCAGAGACCTTCGTCCTGAATGTCGAGGACGTAGTGGAAACGCGGCAGCGCGGCGATGATGTCACGGTGCTGCTGATTGAGGTGCTGGAAAGCGGCATCCTCATGGAAGACATTCATCCCCTGCCGCTGCGAGAAGACGACGCGGATCGGGCAGTTCTCAAACACCAGCCGCGCTTTCCCCGCGAGGAAAATGCTCATCTGTTGGTTCAGCCCCAACTCAACAAGGTATTGCGGCAAGCTTTGATTTAGGCGATGTAGCCCGCGCTATCGAACGCTATTTACCCAACAACCCAGGTGGTTCTAAAGCCAAACCGCGCAAACGAGCGTAGGTCACTGGCTTTTTTGTATTTCTCAAAGGAGAGAAGACCGTGAGCAAGCAGAATTCCAAGAAACCAGCTTTACCGGGCAGCACCGTGACGATGGGTTTGGACATCGGCTATGGGGTTGTGAAGGCTGTCACTGCCGATCAGGTGGTGATGTTTCCATCGGTTATGGGTCATGCCCGTGAAATCAAGTTTCAGCAGGAGGATATGGCGCGGCGGCATCCAGGCGACCAGATGACGGACGATGAAGGGGATTGGTTCGTGGGCGATCTGGCACTGGCACAGCTTCCGCCCGGTGAAATTTTGCGACTGCGTGGAAGGACGGCAAATGAATCCACAATGGGCAATGCCTTCCGGCTCCGGTTAGCGAAAGTCGCTATCGGGAAAGTCATGCAGGGCATGTGGAACCGCGACATCGTGCATATCCGTATCGCCACCGGGTTGCCGACGGATCATATGCGGGATGCTGCCGAATTGAAGGCTTCGCTGCTTGGGCAGCATCTTATCAAGACCGATACGGCAGAACTCATCGCCCATGTATCGGAGGTGATGGTCATGCCGCAGCCCTATGGCACGATCTATGCCAATACCTTGAACGAAATCGGGGAAATCAATCGTCAGCACACCTATCGGCGAACCGGTGTCTGTGATGTGGGGACATATACCGTTGATCTGGCACTCGATGACGAGGGCGAGTTTGTAGACGCAGAAAGCGGCAGTGTCGAAAGCGGAGTCTACACCGCGCAGGAGCGTATCTCAGCAGCACTGGAACGCGACTACCGCGAGAAGATGCCCTTCAAGATCGTCGAGGAAGTGCTGCGAACGGGAATTTTCCACGCCAACGGGCAGCCGGTGGACTACAGCGAGATTGTGGAAGAAGCGCTTGCACCACTCCGTAGCGCGACTCTCAATCTGATGAGTGAGAAGTGGCAGCGTGGCACAACGGTGGATGTGGTTTACCTGTCCGGTGGTGGCGCGGAACTGGTGGTCGAGGACGTGCGCGAAGCCTATCCGCAGACAGCACTGGTGCAGGACGCGCAGCTTGCCAATGCACGCGGGTATCTGAACTATGCCGTGTGGCGCGAAGCCAATCCTTGACAGTGCGCATGAGGAATGCGTCGAGGCAGCATCCAAGCCTCGTTCCCAAATCTCTGGTGCGTCATATGGTAACAGAAACGTGCTGGTGCAAGAGATTAAAGCCTAAGGAAGTACCGTCCACGCGGGAAACCGGGCCAGGGAAAGACCGGAAGGGCAAACGCAAGTGAATTCTCGTTGAGGCTGCGTTAGCAAGGAACTACCGGACTGAAACGTGGAAATACGGTAGCAACGGAACAGCAGACCCATCATCCGGCGTAGTGATGGGTGCGGATGCCTGGTTCCCGCAGTAGAGAGAGTGCCCGCCCCGGTCGCAGCTTAAAGGAGTGGAACGCGATAACCCCAATGAAGTCCACGCAAGTGGTAGGCGAACCCGTAAGGGGAGCGGAAGTCTTCAGTGGGCGTAGGAGAGACCAAGAAGCGAAGGCCATCAGTCCTCTGGACAACGGGAATACATAACCGGATGGATAGGGCAATACCCAAGCTGAAAGGCTGCTGACGTGGTCTTGGTAAATCACCCAAAGAACGGGTAAGGGAAGCAAATCAAGGGAGAAGTTAGATGTGTCCTAGCGATAGCGATACAAACAGAACCGAGAGACCATCCACCGACTGGAACGCCATTCACTGGCGTCAGGTCAACAGGACGGTTCGCAACCTGAGACAGCGTATCTTTCGGGCTACACAAGCGGGTGATTGGGACAAAGTCCAGTCACTACAACGCCTCATGCTGCGCAGCACGTCGAATGTCGCACAGAGCGTCCGACGGGTTACGCAAGTCAACCAGGGAAAAAACACCCCTGGCGTTGACAAAGTGTTGGTGAAAACGCCAGCGGAACGGGGAAAACTCGTGGATGACATCGTTGCACACTCCACCCCCTGGCGGGCAAAGCCAGTCAAACGGGTCTATATACCGAAAGCCAATGGAAAACAACGCCCTCTGGGTATCCCCACCATGCGCGACCGAGCCATGCAAGCCATCGTCAAGAATGCTCTGGAGCCAGCGTGGGAAGCGCAGTTCGAAGCGATCAGCTACGGCTTTCGTCCCGGACGCAGTGCCCAGGATGCGATCAGCCAAATCTGGATGATTGCTAAAGAGAAAGCCAAACCCTGGATACTCGACGCCGACATTCGTGGCTGTTTCGACAACATCAATCATGAACACCTGCTGGAAACCATCGGATCATTCCCGGCCAGGGAACTGATCCGCCAATGGCTCAAAGCAGGGTACGTGGAATATGGGCGCTTACACGAAACACTCACGGGAACACCGCAGGGCGGGGTCATCAGTCCACTCCTGGCGAACATCAGTCTGCACGGCATGGAAAGCGCACTCGGTATTCATTACCGCAAAGGACACGAACGCATTGGAAAATGTGTGGTCGTCCGGTACGCCGACGACTTTGTGGTCATGTGCGCGACCGAAGCCATCGCTCAGCAAGCCCAGGAACGTCTGACGGCATGGTTGGCCGTCCGAGGACTCCAACTATCCCCCGAAAAGACGCACATTGTCCACCTTTCCAAAGGCTTTGACTTTCTCGGCTTTCACATCCGCCTCTACCCCACCCGCAAGACGAAAAAGGGGTGGAAAGCGCTGGTGATGCCGAGCAAGAAATCGGTTGTCAGGATACGGGAGAAACTGCGGCAGGAATGGCAGATGCTCAAAGGACAGAATGTCGCCGCGGTGATAAAACGCCTCAACCCCATCATCCGGGGCTGGGCGAACTACTTCCGCACGCAAGTGTCAAGCCGGACGTTCAACAAGCTCGATACCTTCATGCATCACCGTGAATTGCTCTATGTCCGCCACTTGCACCCGAACAAATCGAAGCATTGGCACACGGCCAAATACTTCGGCAAGTTGAACCCGTCCCGGTTAGACAACTGGGTCTTTGGTGACAAACAGACCCGTTTCTACCTGAACAAATTCGCTTGGACTGGTATCCAACGGCACACAATGGTCACAGGCCGAAACTCACCCGACGACCCCAGCCTGCAAGCGTATTGGGAAAAGCGTGAATTGGCAAAAGCCAAAGACCTCCCCCCTGTTCCTGCAAGACTGGCAAAGCGGCAAGGTGGGAAATGCCCCATCTGTGGGGAAAGCCTGTTCATTGACGAAAACATTGAAGCGCACCATATCGTGCCGCGTGTCACAGGTGGTTCAAATCATGACCACAACAAACTCCTGGTCCACCTCTACTGTCACCAACAACTGACCGCTCACCAACGGAAAATGAGGCTGCTATGAACAACACCCTTGTGCAGTTCGTGATTTGCTTGAGCCGGATGAGGGGAAAACTCTCAAGTCCGGTTCTGAGGGGGGAAAGGGGCAGCAATGCCCCCGACCTACCCGACCGGTTTATCGCCCGTCAAGCGTGATGGTGTAGGGGTGATGGGGTGTCGGTCAGATGCGGACACGATTCGGACTGATTCGGACACCCTCTAAAGGAGCAAACAGCATGGCGAAGCAGAAACGAGCGACGGCAACGGTGAAAATGACTTACAGCGAGGACAGCGACCTGATTGCCTGGTGGAACAGCATCCCGCGCGGCAGCCGCAATGCGGTCATGAAGGACATGATGCGCGGGTACATCGAACATAACCGGGGCGGCTACCGTCCGATCATGCCCAGAAATGTGCCGCAACCGTTCGATCCGGGACGCTTTACGCAGGTGTGTGACGATACCGCCTGGATACGGACTGCCCTGATGGACTTGCCGGGGTATGTGGAGCGCGTCATCCAGCACATTGCTGCCAATAGTGGTGTGCAGTCTAGCAATCGTTCACCTACCGGGCAGGGTGTCTTACAGGGCGAGGAAGTTTCCAATGAGGATGCGACCCGGCGCGAAAACCGGATGAAGAAAGCGAAGTGGTAACGATGTCCTACACACAACACAAGGCAGCGCATGGCAGTGCCATGCAGGTCGCAGCGTCGAGGCGCAGCGACTTCGCCAGACCCCGTGTAACGAGCGTGAGTAACCAGAAGGGTTCTCACGGGGTCTGGAGCGAGCTAAATCCGCTCGCCACTCATGCGCCGTGGGGGCTGATGCAGCGGCTGTCGCCCCTGCATGAGTGCGGCGGTGCAGAGATGCCGCCGCACTCGTGGACGCGGTTCGCCGCGCCCACCGAACACACCCGTGACCGGGATGCGTTCCCAATCTGCATCACGTCCGTTCAGCAGCAAAACGAGGAACAGCGACTATGAACCATCGTCAGACAGTTGCAGAAATCAGCAAACGCCTGCCGCGCCTGAAACGGCGCGACGTGGCGGAGGTGCTGGAAATCATGACGGAGTTGTGGCTGGAGGAACTGGCACAGCCCGGTCAGACAGTGACGGTTGCCGATCTGGGCAAACTGATGGTTGAGGTGCAGACCGTCCGCAGCGGTGGCGCGGTAGGACGGCGCATTCTCAAACGGGTGTATGTGCGCTTTCGTCCAACGGCAAAGTTTCGTCAGGCAATCATCACCGCCTATATAGAGGAAGGACAACTCAAATGAAGAAGAAACCCAACCCGTACAGTGAACGCATGACCGTTAATCTGACTCCCGACCAGATGCGGCGGCTAGAGGAACTGCGGAATGTCCGCAGCCGTGTCGGAAACTTTGTCAGCAAGAATGACCTGCTGCGTGATGCTGTCAATTTGTATCTGGCAGCGCAAGAGGATTTGCCGGGGTCGCGTCGGGCGATTGCCAAAGGTATCGAATCGAAGGTAGACGTGCTGGATACCAAAGTTGAAGCATTGACTACCATGCTGCAAGGGTTCATCGAGCGCGTAACGCGCAAACGCGAGGGGTAGATGGACAGAAAGCAGATGTGTGTGGCGAACGTGCAATACAAAAAACCGTCCTCTGACGGCGCGAAACAGTCCAAGAATCTTTTGCGTTACTTGACGTACCGCGAAAGCCGGGATGAGGCGGCGCGGCATGTCGCCGGGCGGGAACGCTGGGTCGATCATGGGATGGGCGGTTCGGTGGGGGAAATCGTGCAGCGCTGTGACGACCTGAAGAGTGAACATGTGCTGACCTTCAGCCTCGTCTGCAATCCCAACCCGGGTTTGATGGCGATGGTCGCGCCGGAAGACCGGGAGCTGTTCGTCCGTGAGTTGACCGAAAGTATGGTCAACGGGTTCTTCGACGAGCGCGGGCTGGATACCGGGGTGGAGTTTTCTTTCGTCATGCACCACCGTTTGACCGACGATCCACAGTCACCGGGATTACACGACCCGCACACCCATATTGTCCTGCCGGGGACAGTGTATGACGAGGAGCATGGGCAGCGCGTACCGCTGTTTTTCAGCCGCAATCGCAAAGTCAATCACATCGACCTGCTGCATGATGTCACCGAACGCACAATGGTCGCGCAGATGGAACACTACGTTGGTCCCCACTGGGAACAGCGTTATGACGAGTTAGCCGCTGTGCGTGAACAGGAATGCCAGATCATTGAGGACGAGCCGCATGGCATGATACTCGACGACAAAGGTGAAAGCTGGGATGTGTGGTGCGGCACACGGCGGACAGATGAGCAGCAAACCGCAGTTGGCTTTTACCGCTACTACCCAACACCCACTGAGAACGACCCGGATGCGCTCCGGTTGGAGTTCCGTCCGTTGGCGGCAGGACTGTCGCACGAGCAGGCAGCCTTTTTCGCACGGGTGATGGCACAGGAGATGAACGGCGACATGGACAAACTCAAGGAACTGGCAGGACTGCTTAATGGGATGAATGCTGAACAACGCACGGCATTGATTGAGGAAATAGGGGGATATGAACAGGCAGCACGAGATGTCTCACCCGATTTTGAACTTTAGCCGAGAAAGCACACAGGGGAAAGAAGCGCCGTCGTCGCCAAACGTTTGCGCTCCAAACCCCTGTGCACCAACCTAAAAGGAATATCACGAGTATGACACAGAACGACGTTATGAACAAGACGGACACATTCGACGCGCCTAGCGCCGGGAGACGCGATTTCCTGAACGCGCTCTATAAAGGAAGTCCAGAGGAACTCTACCTCGAACTGCGCTGTATCCATCCGACCACCGGGGAGGCGCGTTCGCTGTGGGGACGGATGGGCAATAAGACCGAACTGGCAGCCGCACTCAAGCAGGCTGAGACATTGAATCGTGAGGGTTTCGGCGTGTACTTCGCACCCTGTTTGCGTAAAGGAAAACAGGGCAAAGCAGAAGCTGCCGCGATGGTTCCGGCACTGTGGGTCGATATTGACTGTGATGGGGATGTCCACCAGCGCAATGAAGGATTGCAAAAACTCCAAGACTTTGACCCCGCGCCATCGTTCATCCTCGACAGCGGAGGCGGCTGGCATGGCTACTGGCTGCTGGATGAGCCGTTCCAGCTTCAGAGTGATACTGATCGGCAGAAGATCGCGTCTATCCTGCGTGGACTGTTCGCAGCATTAGGCGGCGACCCGGAATACGTGAAAACGGTGGCGGGTATCATGCGCCTGCCGAATTCGGTGAATACCAAACCCGAACGCGGCGGTGTCGTGGTCAGTGTGGTCGAGAGCTACCCGGAACGGCGTTATCCGCTGGCTACCTTCACCTGGTTGGAGAGCCAACCCCGGCAGCCGGGCTTCGATGGGCTAAAGGTAGTGACACTGAATGGGAGCGGGCATCACCCGCTGCCAGCGCGCACTGAAAGCTATCTGGCATCCGGCGCTGCGCATGGCAGTCGCAACACTGAACTGTTCGCGGCAGCCTGTCAGTTGCGCGATGCGGGTTACAGCCAATCCGACGCAGAACGCGAACTCATTGCGCGCCACCTTGCTAATGGCAGCAGTGAACGCGAGGCGCTGGCGACCATCCAGAGTGCCTACAGCCACCCGGCGCGTGACCCTATCCCTGCACCCAGAGAACAGGCACGCCAGCAGGTCAGCCAGCTTGTGAGTCAATTTACAGTTGAGCAGAAAACCGAACGACCCACGACCGAGCAGATCGTCGCTGCCGTCGAAGCCTGTATCCACCTCAATCCGGTGGAATGGGCACAAGAACGCCAGCACCTCAAAGCCCTGTGTGGTGACGGCTTGAAAATTGGGGATATTGACCGTCTCTATAAGGAAAAGAAACGTGCCAGCTTCCAGCAGCGCGAGCACAAATATCTCGATACCGAGAGCTATCTGCTGCGCGATGGGAAGATCATCTATCGCAAGGAAACCTATCGCGGCACACTGGAAAAGACGGTGGTCGACTGGACAGCAGCCGCGCTCTACCAGACCTGCCAGGTGGATGACGATGGTAAAGAGGCTCACACCACCGCGCTGGAACTCCGACGTGGTGACTTCGTGAAAAAGCTCGATGTACCAGGGGATGTATTCGTCGATGATGTCGCGCTGCGTCGTTTCATCGGAGCCAACGCCGGATCACAGTACGTCGTGCGGGCAGGCATGTCCAAGCATTTGGTTCCGGCGATTGTGCAGTTATCTGGTGAGTTTCCCACCCATCGCCACTACAACTTCATGGGCTGGATGGAACTGGATGGCAGATGGGTATATGTCTCACCGCAGGATTGCATCACCGCGAAGGGCAAACTGAGCGAACCGCCGTCCGTTGAACTCGACCACCGGTTACGCGATTATGGCTTGCAGGCGACAGGGTGGAACGAAAGCCTCGCGGCATTCGATGCGGTGACGAAGGTGCTGCCGCCTAAGCTCGCATCATCGCTCATTGCCTTTGCATTGCTGCCCCTACTTCAGCGCTTCTTTCCATCGGCAGCACCGCGACCTGCGGTGCATCTCGTCGGGACATCTGGCAGTGGCAAATCGGAAATTGCCTCATTCCTGAGCAGTTTCTACGGGCAGTTCAGCCGCGACACACCGCCCGCGCAGTGGGGCGATACCATCAATACGGTGGAAACACTCGGCTATCCACTGGCAGACAGCCTGTTCTGGGTGGACGACTACAAGAGCATCTACGCTGACGAGAAAACCTTCACCCGTTTCTTGCAGTCCTACTCACGCGGGATGGGACGCGGGCGCTTGACCCGTGAAGCGAAGGTGCGGCACGAAAAACCCTGTCGTGGGTTGATTCTGTCAACGGGTGAAACGACCATCGAAGGTGAGATGTCGGTGGTGGCGCGAATGCTGGTGCTGGAAATCCCACCCTGGGAGAAGCGTGATCCGGGCGGACAGGCGCTGGTGCAGGCGGAACGTTTACGGGAATACCTGCCGGGCTTCACCGCCCACTTTGCCTCATGGATAGCGAAGCAGCTTGAGCAGGGCGACCTGAAAACTGACCTCGCCAACCGCTTTAGCAGCAAGATGCGCGGCTACCGCGAAAAACTTGCTAAGGAAACGGGTGGACAATCCAATACTGGACGTGTGATCCAGAACTGGGCAGTTTTGGTGACGGTCTACCAGATGATTTCACGTTTCCTGTCCGAGATGGACGAAGACTACCTGCTCCCAGCGTGGCAGGATGCTATTGTGGAGAGTGTCCGCACGCTGCGTCAGGAACGCGCCAGCGAGGTTTTCCTCGATATTCTGGGGCAGTTGATTGCCGGTGGACAGGCAGTGATTGACGACGACATGAAGAACCCGCGTGAGTATCCGCCGGGTGTGACCGTTGTGGGCTACAAGGATGAGGGGTTTGTCTACCTGCTGCCGGAAATCGCTCACCGCGAAGTCAACCGGGTGCAGCCGCTGCGTTTCACCGTGACCGCCATTGGAATGCAGTTGCGCGAAGACGGCATCCTGATACCAGGACCGAACAACCTCAGCACGCAGAAGCGCGTCCGGGGTAGCCGTGTACGATTCTGGCAGTTGACCTCCGAATCCTTTGCTGAGACAGTTGAGCCACCTGAGACGGGGAGCAATAACCCGCAAAAATGACAATATGAGCGTCTGTAAACAGGGTGAGACAGTTGAGACTATTGAGACTCTCTACTACGGTAGGGGGTTTCTTTTGTTTTACGGAAGCTATCGTTTGTCTCAAGCGGCACAGGTGGCTCAGGTTGAGACAATGCTTTTTACTGAATTTCAAAAAAATCGTACCCCCATCAAACCTGACATCTGAGTCCACAAAATAGGGGTGAGACAGTTGAGGCACTATACAACAGGCATTCATTGTCAAGGAGTCAAGCGATTAATCTGAATCCATGTAACCAATATTCTTGGCTTCGATGGCGGCACGCCGCTGCTGTATACGACGAATGCGCTCCATATCAAATTTCTCGCTGCGCTGGAAAGTGTAAATACCGTTCTGCTCCTGAAACACATCAGTTAACTGAGTATAGCAGTAGCCAAACATCAACGGATTATCGAGCAGGATAGTACATAGTTGCTCGAAACGCTCATAAAAAGCCTCAATGCTGCTGGGGCGTTCCCCATAGCCCCAAGAGTCCTCGCCCTCAACTGCGGCGGGATTCCACCAAATGCCGCCGAATTCGCTCACGAAAAATGGTTGTCCATTGTACGGCAACGACCAGGTGCCATTAGCATCTCGGTGGTGTTGAATATTGGGCGCATTGAGGTAGGGTTTGTCTATCCTTAGTCCATCGTGTCGCTGTGCAAATGTCTGAGGATTCTGGTCATAATCGTGGCTGTCGTAGATGTCAGCTTCGCGGACACGGTGTGCATAGCCGGAGGTGTCGAGGACGGGGCGTGTTAAGTCCATCGCTTTCGTCGCCAAGTACATGCCCCATGTGACATCATCAAGAATGGTGATCTTATCGTCAATTATCTGCCACGTCTCATTCAGTGGACACCAACCAACGATTGAGGGGTGCGAGTAATCGCGTTCTAATGCTTCCAGCCACTGCGTGATATAAGTAGCTGTTGGTTGCTGATGGTCACTTTCTGCGCAGCTGGAGGTGCGGCAGCCCCAATCTCCGAATTCGCCCCAGACGAGATAGCCCATACGGTCAGCATGATACAGAAAGCGTTCTTCAAAGACTTTCTGATGCAACCTTGCGCCGTTGAAACCCGCGGCTTGAGACAACTCAATGTCGTGGCGCAACGCTTCATCGCTAGGGGCAGTCAAGATGCCATCAGAGTAAAAACCTTGATCGAGCACCAGTCGTTGGAAGACTGTTTTGCCATTGAGTTTGACGGCTTTGCCATCGATAGTGATACCGCGCAGTCCCGCATAACTTTGCGCTGCATCAATAATGGTTCCATCAGCATCAAGCAGCATGAGGTCAAGATCATACAAAAACGGATTATCTATCGACCACAGATGCCGCCGCGTATCAGGAATCACAAGCGTGAGTTGTGGCGCGAAGTCACGATCAGCCGGAATTTCCACACGGGCGATCTCACCATCATTATCTTTGAGTACGGCTTGTACGCGCATCCCCGCTTGGGGATGTGTGATCGACTGCTGGATGTGAAAGGCACTGTTGGCAACATCGGGCGTGATGCGAGGTCGTTTCAGTGCAGAGACGGGCACCGGTTCAAGCCAAACGGTTTGCCAAATACCGGTGGTGCGCAGATAAACTGCGCCATAACCGCTATAACGCTGCGACTGTTTGCCGCGCGGCTGTGGCGGTATGTGAGAATCACGCACACGAACGATGATGGTGATGGTTTCACCCGGCGCTGCAACTCCGTGCAGGTCGCAGGTGAATGGTGTAAAGCCCCCTCGATGCCGCCTTACCTCAACCCCGTTGACCCAAACGGTGGCATCGTAATCCACCGCGCCAAAGTGCAGCAAGACACGGCGACCACTCCATGCTGCCGGAATGGTGACAGCGCGACGATACCACACGGCATTGAGGAAGTCGTGGTTCTCGATTCCTGACAGCTTTGATTCTGGGCAGAAGGGCACAAGGATTTTGTCACGCAGCGTTTGGTGGAGCAGACCACGTTCAAGTCCACTGTCAGCTTGGTCAATCTCAAACTCCCACTCTCCGTTGAGACATAGCCAATCCTGACGGACAAACTGCGGGCGCGGATACTCTGAACGCGGTAGATCAAGTTGGTTCATAGAAAAATCTTTCTGTTGAAACAGATTATGTATATGAATGTGGCTACTGGGCTGTCCAACCACCGTCGATGGGGAGTACAATTCCCGTGATGAACTGGGCTTCATCGGATGCCAGAAACGCGGCAGCCCCCGCCACATCCTCCGGTTTGCCAAGCATCCCTGTCAACGGTTGTAGTCTTGGGATCATTGCCATGATTTGCTCATTTTGTTGTGCTCGTTGACTCATCGGGGTGTCGATTAAACCGGGAGCAATCACGTTGACGCGAATGTTATAGGGTGCATAGTACACCGCCATGGCTCGCGACAGGCTGATAATAGCACCTTTACTAGCAGCATAGGCATGGGTCGAGAACTCGGCGTTCCCCTGTAAGCCCAAGACTGATGAGAGGTTAATAATGACCCCGCTGCGTTGCTCAACCATCTTTTTGAGGGCGAATTTGCAGACAAGAAACGCAGTAGTGAGGTTTAACTGAAGGGTATCTAACCAGCCTCCGACGGTACATTCATGGACTGGTCCGTCACCGAATTTGCGTCCACTGCCTCCGGCGATATTGAAAACGCCATCAATGCGTCCAAAGTCATGATACACTTGCTCGACATGCGCTTCAACAGCAGAGGCATCGCACAAATCAACCATGTAAGATCTAACGTTGCCGCCGCCCGCGAGAATCTGCTGGACAGTTACCCCAAGTGTTTCTGCGTTCATGTCAAAGGCAGCTACTTGCGCGCCTTCGGCAGCGAACTTGATTGCCGATGCCCGCCCAATGCCGCCCCCGGCACCAGTCACAATCATTCGCTTATCGTACAATCGTTTATTCACGCTGTTACTCCAGAGGCACTGAAACGGGCTCAGTATGCCACAAACGATAATACTCCCTGCCGCGTCGTGTTATCTCTTCGATTGGGACCCCTTTTGAAATTAACGAACTACCTAAGGCAACAGCGACTGCCCCTGCTTGTCGATATTGGGCGATATTTTTTTCGGAAACGCCACCTGTGGGAATGAACTCAATATCGTCCAATGGTGCCCGAATGGCTTTCAGGTAATTCACGCCACCAACCGCTTCTGACGGGAACAGCTTTTGTAAATGGCAGCCTGCTTCTAAAGCAACCTGTGCTTCGGAAGGGGTCATCACACCGGGGATGACGAGCATATCCTGTGTTTGAGCCGCCTCCACAACTGGGAGCGAAAGGGATGGGCAGATCAAAAACTCAGCACCCGCATCAACAGCACGCGCAACATCATTGATGGTACGAACTGTGCCTGCACCAATGCGAGCGTGCGACCCAAACTTCTGGCGCAGTTCGCGAATTAAGCGCAGTGCATCGAGGCTGTTTAGGGTAATTTCCACGATACGTAGTTGAGCTTCAACTAATATTTCTACAATTGGCAAAATTTCAGCAAGGGTAAACTGTCCACGAATAATGACGACAATGCCCGTACTGCGGATATCCTCCTCCGCCTCTTGCATATTTGAACCCAAGAAGTGCCTCCTGTTCTTCAGCGATTGTTAAAATCCAACGGAGGTCCAGCCTTGATCTCGCCGAACTTAGCACCCATGTGTAGCAGCCGATCTTGCAGGTGTGCAACCGCCAGTTCATGTGGCGCAACATCTTCCTGTATACTGAGTGCCGCCGCCGTACCCACTGCCTGCCCCATTGTCATAGTCTGCGCCATTGAGCGACAGGACGCATGAGCATCATGGGTGGCACTGAAGCATCTGCCAGCGACCAATAGCCCACTGACATGCTGCGGGATAAGGGTACGAAACGGAATATCATAAGTCATACCATCCGGCAGGTAAACCCATGCTGTGTCCGACCCCGCATGATGATCTTCAATAGGCGCACCACAAGCCCCAACCGCGTCTTCAAACTTGCGCGCTGTTAAGCAGTCTTCGCGCGTGAGGCGATATTGTCCATAGACTCGCCGTGTTTCACGTACACCAATGGGTGCAGACAACCATGACAACTCAGCATTTTCGTAACCCGGCACATGATCTTTCAAAAATCGGGCATATTCCAAGACCTGTCGCCGCCCCTCAATCTCTGCTCCGGTCAGTGCAACAGGGTCGGTAGCATCAACATCTGCGACCCGTGTCATGATGGTATGGATCACCCCCTGCTGAGTCGTGATGTGCCAGCTCCCTTCCTTGCGCGGCAGGTCATAATTGCCTGTGGCTGCCGCTTCTTCCATCTTCGTCCACATTGCCTTTTTGCCAAAGCCTTGCGCGCTCGCAATATCAACATTAATCATGCGGAAGGTAGTGGTCAGCGTTTGCGCGGGGTCAATATCGCCAGCACGCTCGTAGGGAGCTCCAGCCCGCGCGCAGACATCGGCATCGCCAGTACAGTCAATCACAACCGGCGCGGCTAAACGCAGTAATCCACGTTTCCCATCAATGATGATGCCCGTGATGCGGTTGTCCTCCATGATAACGTCGGTACAAAAGCTGTGAAATAAGAGCTTTACCCCTGCCTCTAGTGCCAGCCTTTCCCAGACCACACGCAGCAGCATCGGATCATAAGTGACTCCTGTACCCGCGCCATAACTGTTTGGGCGTTCAAAAGCGGCATGGAAGGCTTTGAGGCGGTTGACCACATCGTCGGGAATACCCCCGACGACCTTGTAAGCGATACTGCCGGGCGTATAGAAACCGTAGAAAGTGTCCAACACTTGGGTACTAGTGCCGCCCATATAGCCGAAGCGTTCTACGAGCACTGTCTTTGCGCCGTTACGGGCGGCTGCGATTGCCGCTGTTGCCCCCGCCGAACCAGAGCCAACCACAATGACATCGGCTTCCCAAAGCAGGGGTACAGTTTTCGAATAGATGTCCATACAAATCTGCCTCGATTTTTAATTCCTCACATGCCATTTGCCAAGCGCATCGTTGAAGACACGCCTCGTGAGTTCCTACTAGTGGGCAAAGTGATCTTTCAGCATCTTATGTCGTAGGGACACACATTTGGCGATACAGTTCACGATCAAAATCCTCTAGCTCCAGAATACCTTGTAGGTTGCTGCATGTCACCCATGCTAACCAACCGCGATGCATTCCTATCCCACGCGAAGGAGCGATCCCCCAATGTTCCTGTTGCCAGCCATATTGGGGCAGGTCATAGGGATGATCTGGCAGCGAAGTCATGATTTTGGTGTTGTGCAACAGGATCATCGCAATATCTAAGTAGTGCTTATCGCCTGTGTAACGGTACATCTTGGCATATGAGGCAACATCGAATGCCATGTAATCGTCAACGAGTGAGTGTCCTGTAGCGATCAACTGCAAACCAATGGTCGGAACACCTTTTTTCCAGTGCAGCAGGACCTCATCGGCATCCTCTGGCATAGGAACATTCCAGCAGTAAATCCACGTCTCGCAATAATCAGCAGCTTGTTTTGCATAGGCGAGCCACTTTTCATCATGCGTCTGCTCATAAAGCGCGAGATAGGCTTCAAGCGACAGTGTGCCTGCTTCTTTGTCAATCACATCGGGGTTGTCAATTGTGCCACCGACAAAGCAGAAGTCTTGGTGTCCATCGCTCCAACAGAAGTCGCCCGCCCGCAGTGCTGCATCGAGATAGCGTTGTTCACCTGTAATCTGAAACATGAGGATCCACAACGGAATTACATTATAGGTCGAGCGCGGTGACTCTTTGTAAACTTCTCCTGTTCTGGCAACGAAGATGCGTGGAACACCGCCTGCTGGTAACTGTTTCGATAGCAGAAAATCAGCGATTTGCTGTCCCCATTCAAGCCAACGTGGATGATTGTCCCCAACCTGCTGCTGCGTCTGCCATGCCTTCAAGACGAATTTCGCCCCTTCGCACAAAGTACGCAGGTAAAGTGTATCGGCTACCGCTTCAACAAATTTGCTCGTATGCAGTGCGCCGTCAAACAGATTAAAGCCTTGGGCTTCTGGTGGATCCATGGAAATTGAAGTATACGAATCCAGCGTCTCTTTCCCACGTTCACGAAACTGCTGGCGCTTATCTTCAGGTGTGTCTGGTCGCAGCGCCTCGCGCAGTAAATAATAGCCAGCATCGGGACCACGCCCCGTGAAACCCATTTCGCTCACATGCTCAAAACGATAGTGTACTGCGCCCTTTGCGTGGGGGCTGATGTCTGCATAGAGGTAGACACCAATTTTTCCGTTGCGCGCGCGATGCATCATGTCATACAGCACTTGTACAGAGAATTGGCGCACCATTTCGATATCTTGCACATACACGTTGGGTGCAAGCACTGTCCATGCCCAGCGCCATGTGTCCCGGCAGCAGTCTGCAAAGGTGGGTGCCACGCCGAAGTGGAGAACAATCTCATATTCTTGAACCAAGCCGTTTTCGATCGGATGATAAGCGCGCCGCCATTTGCGAAGCTGCCCAAATGGAAACTCGCGCCCACGATAGGTGACTTCGCCTTCTGTGCCGGGAAACCAGTACCCAAGCGTCAGGGTATCCCCCTGCTCGACAGCACCCAGCGCGCCAAAGCGTAGACGGCTGTCAACGCGCGTGGCCGGCTCAAGGTTCATGCCTTCTTCAGCTATCGTGCGGGCATCAGGGGCAGCATTCAGGATGGTAATGGACGAGTGATCAGGGAGTTGGATGCCAAAGACTGGCGCAGGCAGCCGATCTTCCCGCAGGACAAAATGTCGGACGCCATCCACATAGTTTTCTTGACTGCCGATGGCGCGCGGGTTCAAACGACCTGCTCTGCCATAGATCATGCCCGGCGCAAAAGCATCTATTTCACTCCATTTCAATGGGATATCAACGTTGAGGCAAAGTGCCGTCAGGAAGCCACCATCGGCTTGTCCTTCGACCGTCACACGACGCCGCAGACGCAGATCATGATTATTGAGCGACCATTCATCATTCACCACACACCGCGCGGTCTGCCCCAGCGAGAGGCGCGCGTGTGCTGTAATAACCTCTCCGTGCTGTTCCACAGCATCATAGGCAAATGCCTGCCGCGTGATTTGGGATTCGCTCACATAATTTTCAATGGTTACAGGGCTGGGCTGACGGAACCCAATGCTACTCTGACGTTCAACCACAAATCCCCAGCCCTCTTGCTTGAAAAAGCGCATCGTCACCGAAGGACTGTGCAAAACCAATTCCTGTGCCATCGCAAAACCTCAATATCTGGATATTGGCAAAATTCAAATTTCAGGTGATTATTTGTCTATTTTATGGAGCAGAATTGTGCAAGACAATTACTCGCTTGCTCAAACACCTTCGTGAGATTGATTTCCCGAGGAGCCAGATGTTATCCAATTCGCATTCATTGGTACGTCAAGAAAAAATTGTCAATATCCTGAGTGAACTAGAGCGTGCTTCGATTCAGGAGTTATCTGCACAACTGGGCGTTTCAAATTGGACGCTGCGTCGTGATTTAGCCAATCTTGAGAAGCGGCACATTGTGCGGCGCTATCATGGGGGTGTCGCGTTAGTCGTCGGGTCCGTTCCAGAGCGCATTGACTTTGACCAATCCTTGAACAAAGCGATGGAAGCAAAACAGTGTATTGGGAAAGCAGCCTCTCGCCTTCTGGTGGCGGATCAGAGTATTGCGCTGGGAGGCGGAACCACTACAACCGAGGTCGCGCGCCACTTAAAACACCGGAAGCATCTGCATATTATGACCAATTCCCTCAATATTGCCCTTGAACTTTCGCATAACCCTGATTTGGAGGTTACTTGCACTGGCGGAAAAGCTGATGGGAGCTTTTATTCGTTAGTCGGCACAGTAGCCGAACATGCACTTCGAGCGTATTATTTTGACGTTGCAGTGATCGGCGTCAGTGGGATTAGCGCTAAAGCAGGTTTGACAGTCAGCAGTCAGGCAAATGCGATGGTGTTGAACTTGATGATCGAGCACTCAGACAAGCTGATAGTGGTTTCCGATCACACGAAGTTTGATCGTGTTAGCTTCGCCCATATCGCGCCTTTGAGTCGCATCGACACGCTTGTCACAGATGCCCGCCCTAATGCAACGATTTATGATGAACTGCGCAGTCAAAAAGTGAGGTTGATTATTGCCGATAAGAGCGAGTGATTCCTTGCCTAAATGTGCAGCCGTCACGTTGAATTGCTCAAATGAGCCGCGTAAAGTTACAGTATAGGCTTCTTAACTATTGGGAACATGGGGAGATGGCATGTGAGCGATGTAAATGCATGGTCGTACTTCACTAAAATTCAAGAAATCCTCGAAAAGATTCAAACAAGCCAGCGAGAGGCTATCGAACAAGCAGCGCAAATCTGTGCCAACACGATTTGCAATGATGGGCTTGTATTCTGTTGGGGAGGCGGTCACAGCCGTATGTCGGTCGAAGAAATGTTTCCGCGTATTGGCTCGTTCCCCGGATTTTATCCAATGGTCGAACTAGCGCTAACCTATTACACCGATTTTGTCGGCGCAAACGGTATGCCGCAGTCGTTTTTTCTGGAGCGCCAAGAGGGTTATGTTGCCCCCATTCTCTCTAACTACGAATTTGGTCCGCATGATAGCATGATCTGCTTCTCCAGTACCGGCATTAATGAACTGGTGATTGAAATGGCACTTCAGGCAAAGGCGCGTGGATTACCCGTGATTGCCGTCACATCTGTCGCGCATGGGGATTCAACCATCTCGCGCCACTCGTCAGGTAAGAAACTCAAAGAGGTCGTGGACATTACGCTGGACAACTGTACTCCCGCTGGCGACGCTGCCGTCCATTTGTCAGGTCTCAAATACAATGTTGGTCCTACCAGCAGCATCGGTGCCTTTATCGTCGTCAATGCGCTTAAGGTACGCACCGCCGAAATTATGCTGGCGCGTGGTGTCGAACCTGTTGTCCTCACCAGCCCACACTTCGCGCAACACCCTGAGGAAGCGCAAGAGCAGCTAAAACGGGTGTATAAAGAGTTCAAACGCCGCAAGCGGATGATTTATGGACGCGAGTGACCCACTTCTGCTGGGTATAGATGTCGGGACAACCAATATCAAGGCAGCGCTGGTTACGCCGGATGGTCACGTCTTAAAGCAAGCACAACACGCTTATCCAACTCAGCATATAAAAGCGGGTTGGATTGAGCAAGACCCTGAAGACTGGTGGCGTGGAACGTGTGCTGCCGTTCGTCAGGTCATGGGAGGTATTCCTCCAGAGCGTGTGGTTGGAATAGGCGTCAGTGGGCAGGGCTGTGCTGTAACTTTGATTGACCAAAAAGGCGCTGTCCTTCGCCCCGCCCTCATCTGGATGGATACGCGCTCGCAAGCACAATGCGACGAGCTGCGGCGCAAATGTGGGGATGCAATCTTGCGTATCAACGGCAAACAACCCGCACCCTACAATGCTGACCCCAAACTGATGTGGTTGCTTCAACATGAAACCAACACAATCAAGGCAGCCCAATTCAGCTTAACCGCCACCGCTTATATCACCTATTGCTTGACGCATCAAGCAGTGATGAACAAGTCAGATGCCAGTATCTTATTTGCCTTCGATCTTCAGCAGGAAACATGGTCATCTGAGCTTTTAGGGGCGTTCGGTATTCCCGCGCATCTCTATCCACCTGTAGTAGACTGCCAAACAGTGATCGGTACCCTGACCCCCGAAGCGGCACAAGTAGTGGGGCTAAAACCCGATACACCGGTGATTGCGGGGGGTGAAGACACGTCTTCTGCGGGATTGGCGCTTGGGATTGCGAACACTGGACAGACCTATCTCTCGCTCGGGACAGCAGGTACCGTTTACATCGCGGATGCTCAAGCGCGTATACATCCTGACTTACTCACCTTCCTGCATGTTCTGCCTGGCATGGCGCTGATTGGCGGCTCAATGATCGCGGCGGGTGCTGCCTTAGAGTGGTGTCGGCAGTTGTTACCCGGCAGTCTCACGTTTGAGGAACTTACCGAACTTGCCAGTGGCAGTGAAGTCGGTTCTGGGGGTGTCATCTTCCTACCTTACCTGAATGGCGAATTGCAACCTATTAATGATGGTTTGGCGCGCGGCGTCTTTTTCGGGCTGAATTTTGCCACCGGGACAGCACAACTTGTGCGTGCCACGATGGAAGGAGTCGCTTTTGCGATTCAGCACAACTTGCATGTTGCCCATCAAACGGGCATTGTGATTGATCGTATTCGGGCAGTCGGTAAACCTGCCCGCAATGCCTTTTGGTGCCAATTGATTGCCGATGTGAGCGGGAGGATTGTGGAAGTCATTCCCGAGAATGCCGGTGCCCCATTAGGGAATGCTCTGCTTTGTGCAGCAGGCTTGCGTCTGATTCAGAATCCTGCGGCTGTAGCAGAAGCTGTGAATCGTGATGTAAAGGTTTTTGAACCACATCCAGCCGCCCATGACCAATATATTGAATTGTTCGAAATCTACCGACACCTCTATCCCCTGCTCAAGCCGCAGTTTGAACGCTTGGAGAAAACCCGTTTCGTTTCGTGAGGACAATACCCTATGGTGCAGCTTTATGGAAAAGAGTATTCAAAACGTGACCTGTTAAAGAAAGTGGGACGCCTTGAGCAGCTTGCTGGTGTGCGGCTGGTGACACTCGGTGATGGAGTTGAGCGCGGTGTGCGCCTGTTAGAATTTCGTACAGGCGGTGGGCTCGCGTTTGATGTTTTGATTGATCGGGCGTTTGACATCGGCTATTGCGGATTTAATGGTTACGCGCTTGCCTGGCAGTCACATGTCGGATTTGCGGGTCCGTGGTACTACGAAGCGGAAGGCTTCGGGTTTCTACGCAGTTTCGGCGGCGGACTGTTAACGACTTGTGGACTCGATCACACCCTATTCCAAGTGCAAGATTCTGCCGAGCAATATCATTATCCTCCAAAGGCAACGGAGTCGTATGGCTTACATGGTCGCATCTCTAATCGTCCCGCACGCTTAGTTGGTTATGGCATCCGTTGGGAGGAGGATAGAGGTATCCTGTGGGCAGAGGGGGAAGTTTTGCAAGCATCGGCATTGGGAGAAACGCTGTTGATGCAGCGTCGTATCGAAAGTGAACTTGGGTCGGTATCGCTGCATATCCACGACACGATCACCAACATCGGTCCCTATGTCACCCCGCACATGTATTTGTACCATGTCAATTATGGTTTCCCCGTCGTGGATGCGGGTTCAGAGATTCTGGTACCGGCGACACACTTTTCACCTTGCGGTGCATACCCGGTGGAAGGCTTCAGGCGACTTGA
>Ga0172373_10000407_pt1 | contig 70908 bp, 78 predicted proteins | sample Lak10m_2_FD_114546 | JGI IMG/M metagenome (GOLD analysis project Ga0172373, IMG submission 114546) | Freshwater microbial communities from Kabuno Bay, South-Kivu, Congo - kab_092012_10m | ecosystem: Environmental > Aquatic > Freshwater > Lake | place: Democratic Republic of the Congo...
AGATGCGCATCTGTGAAAAGTAAGGTGGGTATTGGGTGTGAAAGGTAATGAGGTTTTAGCGGCTAGATGCCCGTAAGAAGCAGATCGAGTGCCGTGATGATTTCGTCACGTTTTGTTTTCAATGTTGTGACCTTATCCCCCAATGACTTGATCGAAACACCCGCGAGCTCGGCGGTGGACATGACGACCGTAGTGTTCTTGATCTTGAATTTGGGGTTGAGGTTCTGCGCTGCCAACTTCATTTCCTCCGCCAGAATCAGCGGCACGACAACGCGGGTCGCAAGCGTATCCAGCAAGTCGGCTTGCACATCCAACAAGTACGGGATGGATTGCTGGGTCGCGGCATTGGGATTGAGATATACGTCGAATTGCGCCATGTCAGAACTTCCGCAGCCCGTCGCTGAACGTGCCTTGTGCCGCGATGCGCTGGTTGTATGCCTCCAATGCGGCACTATTTTCAGCCAGCCATCGTTCGCTTTGCGCCTGACGGACAACCTCCGCAAGGTGCAGCTCCAGTGTCTGCGAAAGATTGATGTTGAGTAGCTTCGCTTGCGCGAGCAGGTCTGCATTGATGCTGAGATTGGCAGATTTTCTGGGGGCGGATGGATTAAAGCTCAGATTAGCCATGGCGATTATCGAGTGTTGGTCATGCGCATAATTTACGCGCATGACCAGAGCGCGTCAATTTTGAGTGTTGCTAGTTACACCGCCCATCGCCCTGCACCGGATGCAGCGCCACAAAATCAGGATGCCTGCCGAACGGCCCCACACGGAATGTTGTGCCACACCCAGGCATTGTCTTCGAGGCAATCGTTGAACAAGAAACTCGCGTAGCGATTCGATTGCCCTTTCCCCCTTCGGGGGAAAGTTGGATAGAGGGAGCTGGCATGGCAAGTTTCATTGTCATGAACGATTCACTTGTCATGCCGCCAGACGCTCGGCAAGGCTCCGCTCGCCTCGGGCATCGAAGCGAGCGGAGCCTAGGGAGGGGGAGAGTGTGGACATGAGGGCTATGGGTTATGTGGGGAAGGAAAATGAAAAAGGCACGGAGTCGCTTTTAATATTCTTCCTTGATTTTCCGCCCGCTTTCATCCTTAGCGATCAAGACGAACGCGAAGTCTTCGTGCGCGCTCACGGAAAGCTGCTTCACCTCCTTCAAGAATGTCGCAGACTGCTTTCCTAATTGCTGCGTTTTCCAGGCCACCTGCCACATAACTGATTGGTGGAAGTCCTCCTGAAGGTTGCGGGCCTGCTTCGGCTATGATGATCTGATCCGCGTCGGTGTTGATGACCAAGTTGGCGTTATGCGTGACTATGATGACCTGTCGCTTTGCCTTGGCCGCGATGAAGAGTGTCACCAATTCGTCGAAGACAGATTTTGGATCGAGATTTTCCTCAGGCTGATCGATGATTAGTGGTCGATCATCTGAATCATCAAGTGCGAGGTAGAGCAACAACAGCACGATGCCCCGAGTGCCAGGTGAGAGCTTCCGGATGTCGAGACCATCATAGGAAATCTCGTAACGAACTGTGATGTGATCAGTGCTGAAGAGCCAGTGCGCGAACTGTTTTGACCAGGCACGGAACTCGGCCTGCTGCGTTGGCGCATAGGGCGCGTGCGAGAGCAGATCATTCATGTACTTCCCCATGAAAGCTGTCATCGCAGTTTTAACTTCGGAAGCTGTCCCAGTCTCCCAGGCGGGTTTGAGCGCCTCTGTCGCGGTCTCGATCAGCGCGCCTCGGCCGTTGAAGGGGCCGCGTTTGCGTCTATCGAGAAGCTGCTCCTCTGCAACTGTACCCCATGTGGCTACGTCGGCAATTCTGCGGACCGAGAAACTGAGTTTCTTGAGCGTACCCGATGATGCCGCAAGCCGTGCCATCAGCGGTGCATACAAGCTGGCCAGTGCGTTCTGTTCGTTGCTAATTGCTTCAAAGACCCGGCCGTATGTGTCGTTGCGCTCTGTCTGAAGCACCTTTCGGCGTGCTGAGGCACCTTGCGCATCCGTGAGTCTAGTTTCGAGGGTCTGGAGCGCAGAATTTTCCTGTGCGATACGGGCGGTCAGCGCCGTGTATTGATCGCGGACCAGCTTGTCGGCACTAAACAGCGCTTCGAGGCGGGTCATTTCGGCCGCAATCGGTGCGAGCGGTAGCACGGTGAGGTCCGCATTGTCGGGGACTATCGCGACGTTCGGGTCGCCGGGGGGAGGAGGTACACCATTGAGTTTCTGCGCCTCGCCATCTGCCCACGAAATATAGTCTGCCAAACTTTTATCGACATCGCCCCGATAAATCATTAGAAATTCTTCCCATTGCTGGGTGTCCAGTCCACTGTTGGCGTGTCGCGCCTTAGCTTGGCGGAGCATCTCTGGAGCTCCTGTAGCGCGCATGCTAAGAACCTCATCCTGCAGGACAACAAAAGTGCGGCGCTGGTTTCCGATGGCTTGGATTTTAGCCCGGAGCATCTGAGCCGCCGCACTGAGCTGGGTGTGGCGGGCTATCTGAGCCTCAGCTCCCTTAACGACGAGCTTGGCGCGATCTGTGGTGTAGTCGGCGATCAGCGTTTTCTTTTGAGCGACCTGCGTAGTCAATGTTGTGACAAGGTTTTGCTTCTCGATCTCGGTGGCGATGCGATCTGAGATGTCGGAGATCGCGTTGACTTCACGCTCGCGTGCTTGCTGGAAACGAGTAGTCTGTTGGGCCCGTAACTCGGCAAAGTCAATTGCCGATTCGTGATCGTCTTGCGAATGCGACTCGAAAATCACTCGCTCAATCTCGTCCACGAGGCCATCCGCTATCCCCTTTGCTGAGCAAAGCTCTTCGACAAACTGCTGGGAGAGGTAGCGTGCGCGCGGAAATGACATGTGGTCGTTGGAGTCTCTCCCGTCGAGCGAGCGTGTAATTATTGTGTTGCCGGCCCATGTGAGAGTCGTGGTTGCATCGCCGATCAGACGGTGTGCTCGCGCTAGGAATGACGGACTACTATTCTCGTCAGCATTCCAGCCAGAGGGCGAGATTGCATCGCATCCCGCTGCGATTACATCGGCCAAGGCGGTTTTACCAGAGCCTCGCGAGCCGATAATCGCCACAAGCCCAGGGTTGAGGGGGATGTCGGGTGTGTTGGCCCAAGCCGCATCATTGATTCTGACGTGCGAGATGACCTGAGAGGGCATCGCGGATTGAGGAGGCTGTGTCCCGACATATGCGCGGCTCTCGGGATCGATGCAAGCCTGTCGGAGGGCATCAAATTCAATACCGCCCTTGATCCAGGAATATCGATCTTCGGCTGGAAGTCCCACGGTTTTATGTTCATGTGCATCGCTGCCATGTAGACAGGGCTTGCAACCATCGTAACGCTCGCGGAGTTGGTCGGGTGTCACGCCTCGTCGACCGGACCAGAACTCGCGCTGTGTCGGATTGCTCGAAAAGATGATGTGCGCGAATTTTTCGATCTCTTGGCGCATGGTTGCGTCAGCTGCTTGCCGTAGACCTGCTGTTCCGTCGCTAGTAGCACCCGCGACTGCGATGAGGATATTGGCTCTTGCCCAATCGCTCCCTCCCACGACCTGTCTGAGTTGGGTGAAATTAACCTTGAACTGAGTAGCTCCATAGGAAAGCGCTGCCCGGTCGTCAGTGATGCGGGTGTCAGCTCTCTTGCCGAGCCTGATTAGATCACCTCGCGTGCAATTAAAGGTGTCGCCATGCGCTTGGAACTGAAGGCGCTGAAGGATACGGTGAAGTTCGGCGACATGGTTTGGGTCCTCAGGGCTGACGAGGAGGTGGATGTTGACAAAGCCGGACTTGGCGGCGACATCAAGGCGCAGTTCGACGTTTGGAAAGATCAGCTTTACGTTTGGCAGCCTGCCTGAAGCGTGGTGTTTGAGAAAATCCTCATAGGTGTCGGTGACGTAGTAGTCAGTGACGGCGACTGCCTCGATCATGGGGGTCAATTCTTCAAGCGTCGTGAGATATTTCCCCCAAGGGTCGGCTGAGCCAAATTGGTTGTTAAGGATGGTGCCAGGCGCATGGATATGCGGCTCCCATCGATGCCATTCCGAACCGCGACAAATCATTTTTTCTCCCTAAATCTTATTGATCGTACTACTGAATAGTTCGGATGCTTTGCAGTCATTACTTCTCCCCCACCCCCAGCCACGCATCCGAAGTCAGCATCTCCGGTTTCCCCTCCAGCGCCTCCTCCAGCCAAGCCAGCGCCAGCTTTGCCTTCTCCCGCTACACCGCTTCGCCCATGCTCTTTTTCATCATCATGATCGGCGCGCTGCCCTTGACCATACTTTCCCTGAATTCGTGGATAGTGGTGACGGGGAAGCCTTTTGTTACCGGGTGTATCTCGATATTGTGGAACCCGGCTTCTTCCATCTCTTGCTTGAAGCGCTCTGGGTTCTCCAGTGTGGCGATGGTGCGTTGCGGTTGCGGCAGGTCGGGCTTGATGGCGCGCAGCGCGCCGAACATGGTTTGCATGGTAGGTGATTGATCCACAGGTTGATATGGGGGCAGTATTGAAATTGTTTTATGCCGCTAACTTGAGTTCGACTTTCTTCCCCGCCCGCGTCGCCAGCGTAATCAGCATGTCCAGGCTGAACTTCTCGAATTTTCCGCGTATCAGATCGGAGACGCGGGATTGTGAGATGCCGAGTACTTGGGCGGCTTCGGCCTGAGTCCATTCGTTGTCGCGAATCAGGATTTCGAGTTGGCACATGAGTTCGGAGCGCATGGCGAGAATGGCCGCTTCGTCCGGCGGAAAGCCGAGATCGAGAAACACGTTGCCGCTGGATTTGGTGATTTTCAGTTTTGCTTTTTTCATTTTGCACGCTCCTTGAGTTGCTTGTAGCGAGTGGTCGCCAGTTCAATGTCTTCCTTGCGCGTTTGCTGAGTCTTCTTCTGGAAGACATGCAGCACATAAACTGCATCGGCAAATTTCGCTACGTAGATGACGCGCCATTCGCCCAACACATGAACACGTATCTCATAAGCTCCTGCGCCTACATTCAACATCGGTTTCCAGTCAGCAGGCATCAAGCCAGCCTGTACGCGGAAGAGTTGGAATCCGGCAGCCTGTTTCACTTCGCGCGGAAAATCTGCAAAGTCGTCTTCGCTGGAGCCAATGAACTTGAGTGGTTTCATTTTTCGAATATATAAGTATTTATATTAAATGGCAAGGCGTTGTGTTTTGTCGTCGTGGCACTCTGACTTTGTTTTATCCGTCATACTTCCGCCCTTATTGAACACATGGAGCACAGGATGAGTGAACAGGACTTTCCAGGTATCGCGCTGTTGCCCGACGCACCGCAGGCGCAGCTGCTTTTTATCATGTTGCATGGGGTGGGTGCGCAGCCTTCCGACCTTGTGCCTTTGGCGGAATTTTTGCAGCAGGCGTTTCCGGCGGCGGCGTTCTTTTTGCCGGAGGGCTTGCAGCCTTTCGATGGCGGCGGGATGGGGCGGCAATGGTTCTCGCTGGCGGAGGTGACGGACGACAAGCGGGTGGCGCGGACGGCGGAGGCGATGCCGCAGTTGCGGACGCTGGTGCATCACGCGCAGCAGCGCTTCGGGGTGTCGAACGCGAGCACGGCATTGGTGGGTTTCTCGCAAGGGGCGGCGCTGGCGCTGGAATTCAGCATCGCGCACGACGGTGAGGTGGGGCGAGTGTTGGCCTTCTCGGGGCGTTTCGCACGTTTGCCGGATCAGGCACCGACGCTGACGAGTTTGCATCTGTTGCATGGTGAGCGTGACGAAGTGATTCCGGTCGCGCATGCGCATGCGGCACTGGCACGACTGCAAGCGTTGGATGGCGATGTGACGCTGGATACGGCGGCGCTCGCCAGTCATGAGATCGATGCTGAACTGGCCGGTCATGCCTTACGCCGTTTGCAGTCGCATATCCCTTTGCGCATCTGGCGTGAGGCGATGAAAGGCTAGCTCAGCTGATTTGGCGTGTATGCGCACGACAAATAACGCGGCTCATGAAAGACTTAATCAGAAGCCCCTTGGTTTAGAATCGCGCTCCTCCTGCTCACGAGTCCGCCCGTATGAAGTGTTCCCACTATGTAGCTTCTCTCGCTGTTTGCGCGCTGCTCGCTTCGGGTGTGCTGCATGCAGATGAAATCTTGCCCAAGCGTCTGCAAGGCGATGTAGGTGTGGCGGTATATCACAGCAACAATCTGGTGGTGGCGCAGCGCGATACTTTGATCGCCGTCCCCTATGCCTATTTCGATTACGGGCCTTATTTTGCGCGCTTCGATACCTTCGGTATCAAGACGCTGCCCTTGGGATATGGCTATCTGGAATTCTCCGGGCGCGTCAATCTGGACGGCTATCAGACCAACCATCCCAGCTTGCGCGGCATACATGAACGCAAAAATTCACTGCCGTTGGGCATAGGAACTTTTCAGGAAACGCCGATAGGTGGAATTTTTCTGAACGCTTTTTACGACAGCAATCAATCGCACGGTAAGTTGTATGAATTGATTTATGCCGCGCAATTCGAGTTGGGCGATAACGTGATTTATCCGCTGGCTGGCTTCGAGCATTTTTCCGCCGCATATACCCGTTACTTTTATGGTGTCTCGCCTAGCGAGGCGGCCAACAGCGTCTATCCGGCATACACGCCCGGTGTTAGCACTACCTCCATGCTGGGCGCGAGCTGGGACATGCCGATCACCGCGACTTGGCATGTCAACTTCTATGCCTTGCGCAGATGGCTGGGGGCGGGCTTCACGCATAGTCCCTTGGTGCATACCAAGTTGCAGGACGAAGCCTTTATTTCTTTGAGTCGTCACTACGACTAGCGACGTTAGATGAAAGAGTCAGCTCGGCTGAACCGGGCTGACTCTGAAGGATATTGTGGCAACCTGAGGCTGAGTGCGTCTATTGTTGTAGCGGTATCTCGGACTTTTCTTCCTTGCTCTCTGCGGTGCCGGTTTCTACTGCCGCTGGTGTCGCAGGCTTGTTTGCCTGTGGTGCGGCTACAGCGGGTGCGGGCAGTTTGGCCAAGAGTTTATCTACTTCTGTACGTGACATGATCGGCCCTTTGCCGCCGCCTGCGCGTTCCCCCGAACATTTGGCGATTAGGGGTGCGGTGGGAAGTGCCAAGCAATAGGTGAGGTCGCTGCCGCGTTTTTCTGTGGCGAGTGCGCTGCTGCTGAGCAATAGGGCGGCGAGGGTCAGGGTGAGTTTTTTCATAGCAGTTCTCCTTGATGGGATGGCGCAGAAATAGAGATGAGACATGCGCATCCTGACCGCTATACGGTCAAATATCAAGGTTGACCGCAGCAGTTAAGTGCAACGGGCGACGCGGTTACGGCCCAGATTTTTCGCTTGATACAGCGCATGGTCGGCATCAGCCAGCAGATCTAAGGCATTGCGTGGCCGCTCGCAGCAATCCGCCGTGTTGCTCCGTTGTTCGTGTCTGGGCTGCATGCAAGATGCGCCTATGCTGACGGTCACAACCTGGGACGCGTCGGAGCTGTGGTGTGCTATGTCGAGTTTGCGCACGCCTGCGCACAGCATTTCGCCCAAGATGCAGGCTTCGTCCAAGGGACAGTTGGGCAACAGCACGACAAACTCTTCACCGCCGTAACGCGCCACCATCTCGCCGGGTCGTTTTACTGTGTCGGAGAACACGCGGCCCAGTGCGCGCAGGCAATCGTCGCCCGCCTGATGGCCGTAGTGATCGTTATAGCGTTTGAAGTAATCCACATCCAGCATCAGTAAAGACAGCGGATATTCGTTGCGATAGGCACGTCGCCATTCGATCTTGAGTGCTTCGTCGAAAGCGCGGCGGTTGGCGATGCCGGTCAGGCCGTCCACCATGCTGAGCATTTTAAGACGCTCGGTCTGGTGTTTGAGGGCGAGATAGTTCATCACTCTGGCCTTTACCACCATGGGGTGAGGCGGCTTGTGGATGAAGTCTATGGCACCCGAAGTGAGCGCGCGGCTTTCCATTTCCATGTCGTCGTGCGAGGTGACGAACATGATCGGTACATCGCGAAAATGTGGATCGCGTTTGAGCTGTTCACACACCACGAAACCATCCAGATCAGGCATCTCCACATCCAATAAAATCAGGTCGGGCAGCGCGGTTTGCGCCAGCGCCAACGCATCTACCCCCTTGGTGGTGAAGTGAATCTTGCCGACCTCTTTGAGGATCTCGGCCAGCACACGTATCGTGCCGGGATCGTCGTCCACAATCATGATGCGACTCTCCTGATGTTTTTTCATATTGTCCCCACCGATTCAGATAACAGTGCGCTGGCCACAGCGAAATCGAGGTTCTCTATAGCCTGCTGTAAGCGCTGCGTATATTCATCACCATAGGTGCTGACGAACGCATCACGCAAGCGCGCGAAATGCTCTAGAGCGGCCATGTCATGTGCTTGTAGTGCTTTACGCAGCGCGGCGAGGATAGCTGCGTCAAGTGTTGCGGTTGCCACGACGGGTGCGGCATGGTCTTGCTCGGCTGCATCTAGGTAAGCACTGATGGCATGGTGTAAGCGCTGCAACATGTCATTCAAACCCAGTAGTTGCGCATTGCTATCCGGCCCGTTTTGTTTGATGGCAAGTTCGGTATCGGTTGCCAAGCGGTGCGCTTGTAGCGCCGCGATATTGCCCAGCACGCCGCGCAGGCTGTGCAGTTGCTTACCAGCAGCCTCCAGGTTCTGCGCCGCATACAGCTCGTTAATCACCGTCATCGTGGCGGGCACGCCATTGAGAAATTTGTGCAACAGGGTGTGGAACAGCCCGACATTACCAGACAGCCGTAGCAGTGCTTGGGCACAATCCAGCCCTTCGATGTGCGGTACTTGCGTCGTGCTGGGCATGCTCCGCGTGGTAGCTTCTGGGCATGTGTTGTGTTGCGGTGGTATCCATTTCAGTAAGGTGCGCAATAGTGTAGGAGGATCGATGGGCTTGGCGAGATGCGCATTCATCCCCGCAGCTTGGCTGGCGGCGCGATCCTCTGCCATGACCGCTGCCGTCATGGCGATGATAGGCAACTGTGCATAGCGCGCTTGAGTACGGATGCGGCGACAGGCTTCAAGTCCGTCCAACACAGGCATCTGCATGTCCATCAGTACGATGTCGAAAGTTTTTGTTTCGAGTATGAGCAGTGCTTCTAGGCCATTGTTGGCGATGCTCACGGTGAGTCCCATCTGTTCGAGCAGGTCGCATGCCACCAACTGATTGATGTCGTTGTCTTCCACCAGCAGCACCTGCGCACCGTGGATGTTCGTGCTCATCTCTAACCAACTGGTGGGCATGCCGCGCAATTGGTCAGGCGCGCGATCCAGATGAGTTCGCTTGGAAGCGGGCAGTGTGATTGCGAAGCTGAAGCGACTGCCTTTGCCATACACACTCTCGACGCGCAGTTCGCCGCCCATTTTCTCCACCAGCTTTTTGCTGATGACCAGCCCTAGACCGGAGCCGCCAAAATGACGGGTGATGGTGCCGTCGGCCTGACTGAAAGCGGTGAACAGACGTCCCATCTGCTCGCTACTGATGCCGATGCCGGTGTCGCGCACCGTGAAGCGCAAAGCGACTGTGCGTTGCGTGTCGTTGTCATGCTGCTCGATCAGGGTGACGCTGATGTGCACCTCACCACGCTGGGTGAACTTGACCGCGTTGCCGACCAGATTGTTGAGCACTTGGCCGATGCGTAATGAATCGCCAATCAGGAAAGGCGGGATGGCAGGATCGATCTCAAAGTTGAGTTCCACAGCTTTTTCTTCAGCATGTGCAGTGAAGAGGTCGGCCACGTTATCTAGCAGCTGTTCCAGCGCGAATTCGACTGGGTCCAACTCTATGCGTCCCGCTTCGACTTTTGAGTAATCGAGGATGTCATTGATGATGGCGAGCAACGCTTTGGAAGAGGTTGCTATTTTGTTCAGATAGTCGCGCAACTTGGGTGGCACACCGTGTAGCTGCAAACCTAGTGCAGACAGGCCAATGATGGCATTCATGGGGGTGCGTATCTCGTGGCTCATATTGGCCAGGAACTGGCTCTTCATGCGATTGGCTGAGTCGGCCTGCTGTTTGGCCAGACGCAGTTTCTGCTCGTTGAGATGCTGTTCGGTGATGTCGTAGTTGACCCCTATCATGCGCACCGGCTTGCCCTGCTCGTCGAAGCTGGTCTTGGAGGCGGCTTTGATGAAGTGCACCGAACTATCCGGCCAGACCACGCGAAATTCGGGTGCGTAGTCGCGTTCGCCGCGCAACGCGGCTTGTATCTCGGCTTCCACCATCGGCTTGTCATCAGGGTGGATGGCGCTTGACCATGCCGCATAAGCCGCGCCGAAATCTTGCTCGCTGATGCCGTAGATTTTGTACATCACCTCATCCCACACCAGCTTATTGGTGCTGATGTCCCAGTCCCAGATGCCGACGATGCCAGCCGTTGCCGCTGCCTTGAGACGTTCTTTGCCCGCTGCCATATCGCGTTGGGCGGCGATACGTGCGGTGATGTCTTCCACCGCGACGATAAGATGCTCGCCGCTATCGGTATGCAGCCGCGTCATGCAGACCTCGACCGGAAACTCATGGCCATCCTGATGTAAACCGAATAGCGCATGCCCTGCGTAATGCGTGTGCTTGTGACTGTGCGCATCCGCGTCCGCACGCATCTGCCGATAGCTGCTGCGCTGTTGTGGCGGGATGAGCCGCTGTACGGTATGTCCCAATACCGCTTCTTGCGGATAACCGAACACGTGTTCCAGCATATTGTTAGTGCGTAACACGCGGCCTTGCTCGTTCACCACCAGGATACATTCGGGTACGGTATTGATGATGCCGTAGGCATAGGCCTCGTTGCTTGCCAATGCGCGCAACATGCCCAGCAGCTTACGGCGCATGTTCCAGATCATGATGAGCAAGCATGAGCCGGACAGGATAAAGACGATACGGTAAAGCTCGGCTATTTGTTCGGCCTCGCGCACGGCGCGCTGGGTGCGGGCCTGTTGCAGCTGATAAAACTCGCTGATGGGTTGCATGATCTGCCGCTTAATCTGATGGTAGGCAGCATCGTTAATCATGATATTGGCTTGCAGGCGGCGCGCGTCGTTGGGATGGGCTTCGATGATTGCCATAGCGGCATACTCAAGTTGAGTCAGTGCATCGGAGTTGGCTTTGGATTGCGCCAACTTTGCCAACTCAGCGGCACTGAATTCAGCCTGTTTCATCGTGCTCAGCAGGGCTTGAGGGGCAGCGTATGGACGCGGGCGCACGTTGTGTGCATCGACTAGATCCCAATAAATGCCTTGATAATTTTCCGGGCGCGGTGAACGTCCGTCTCGTATCGCAAGAATTTCTTCGTAGTATTTTTTGTAGCTCACATCGCCCGTCGCGACATAACTGCGCACCATATGCGTGAGGTCGTCAGAGGATTGACGCAACTCATCCGCAAGCAAGGAAGATTGGTAACGATTTTCGTTGGCAACCTCAATCTGCTTCACAGCATGGATATAGCCGATAAAGGCTGCCAGCATGATGGCAAAAGCGAGCAAGGTCAGCAGCAGTGTTGGGGTAAAACGACCTAGGCGGGTAGGTAACCTAGTTGGGTCGTGGTGGGCGGGCATCTACAGATCCTTTGTGCTAACGAGGCGCGCACCTAGCGGAATGCGTCCCTCTGGAAGTCGCATTAAAGCAATCCGCTAGTTGTCTAGATCAGTGTATTAAGCGGACAAAGACCCTGTATTTCTCAGGCTTCCCTAGATTGCTGCGGGGAAAGTAACGCGATTCAGTCGCAGCGCGTCATACACCTTGAGCGCGGCATAGGCATCGTTGGCGGCGTACAGCAGTTGCGCGTCGCTGAGTGGGTGTTGCGACCAGTTTGAGGTGGTGACTTTGCGGGATTTGGCAAAGCGTTGTTGGTATAACACGGCAACCGCAGCGCGTACGCCCATCTCTTTGTGATAGCCCTGTAGGCTGAATACGCGATTGAGATCCAGCAGTCCGGCAGGCTTGATACCGAGGCGATTGAGGATGTGCTGATGGTCAGACTGTAGGCCGAAGCCGACTTTGAGCAATTGTGCGGCGCACAACATTTTGCTGAGATAGGGATGCGCGGCAAGATGATGGATCTGAAATAGATAAGCTTCGTCCGCTAAGGCGAATTGCAATAGGTGCGGGCCGCTACTGACCTCACCGCTGACGAAAGTGGGTTTGGACTCGGTATCAAAACCCACTGTGCCGGCGGCCATGATTGTGGCGTAGGCAGCCGCGAATTCGGTTTCATGAGCGGGTACATGGATACGCGCTAGAGGCAGACCGGTAAACAGCGGTAACAGTGCGATAGCGGCTTTATCAGGCACGGGCTTGGTCTTGCGGGCAGGGCGCTGTTGCTGGGCTGGGGCGGACTGGTCGGAAGTGATATTGGACATGGGGTGTGCGTGAATGAGGGGGCGATGCAGGGTAGTACATTGCGCCGTATTAGGCGAGTGCAAGTGAACGATAGCTGTGCGATAGTGATGCCCTTGAATGAGCGTTCCACACTGGGAGAAAAAACCGACATGCAGATTAGATTCCTCACTGCGCCGCACTCCGGCAGCAGCTTGTTCCGCAAGGTTATGGCCTTGGTCTTAATGGCACTGCTCGTGCTGCTGGTGTTGACGTTATCTGCCGTGCTGCTGGTTGTGATACTGGTGTTTGGTGCGCTGGCTTGGACATATCTGTGGTGGAAGATGCGCGCATTGCGCAAGCAGATGCAAAATTTTGTACCACGTACCGAACGCAGTCGTGCCTATGATGCTGCTCCTGCTGAGGTTCGGGGGGTGGTGATAGAAGGAGAAGTAACGCGCGTGGAGGTGTCCTGAAATTGGACTTAGATGTTCACTCGGAGCGTGCGCCTGATGATTGTGACTGCTTTGCATGACATGTGCCTTTTCGATGTTAAGTACCCCTAACTTTGCTCAACCGCTGTTGCGCGCAGCTGTGCGAGCGAGCCAAGTGTGTGTGTGATGCTGAAGGCAAGATACGGAAATTAAATTTTCGTTTTTTATCGGGACTGATATTGAGTAGAATCGCCAGCTCGGAAAACAATTTTTGGAAACGCTTCTTATGCTTAATGCAGGCCGACTTTCAACGCTCAAATACGCCATCATCGCTACCCAACTGCTGTGTTTAAGCGCCTGTACTACCTTGCCTGCGGGCAGTCATGAAGCGGCACCGGCGAAGAACTTGCCGACACCTAAAAATTCCCCAGCGGCGGCCAGTGCCGTCGGTGACAGCAGTACCAGCGAGCATGCTTTGAAAGAAAGCCGTGTCATCGTCCCTAGCGAAGAGGTCGTCAAAGACGGTCTGCAACTGAGTTACAGCATCAAGTCTTTGGTTAATGGCACAGACAACCTGTTACAGCTTTCGCTGGTGTTTAGAAACATGAATAGCAAAGTGATCGTGCTCGCGCCCAAGGTGACGTTGAGTGATGCCAAAGGCGCAGCTATTCCGCTTTACAGCAAAAAAGCCTTCGATAAAGTCGCTGCGAGCATGCTTGCCAAGAGCAAGCAAAAGGGCAGTAGTGCTGATAAAAATGCCGTCGCTGCCATGCAAGAACAGTTGGATTGGGATAAAGCGTTCTGGATGGGAAGTCATTTCAAGATACCGGCTGGCGGAATTCAGATCGGTGGGCTGGTGTTCCATAGTGCAGCCTTGGAATACCCATTGAAGTTATCGGTTGCTGCGCGGGGTGAGGTATTCCAATTCACTGTCAAAGATAGCGCGATTGCTGGCGACAAAAAACCGGACGCAAAGAAAGCCGGTGACTGTCACTCACCGGCTCTCGGTACTGCCTTGTACGTGGGCTCTAAACCTAGTTGCCGTTAAACCTTGGGGGGCGGAGCTTTCTTCGGTTTCTTCGCTTCTTTAGTCTTGCGTTGTTGTCCTTTAGCCATGATTTCTCTCCTTGTGTAGTGGCGGCATCATCTTAATACTGAACTTGGGTGGCGGTGTGATTTTCGTGCAGATTTAGTTAGTCACTATCAATTGCTGTGCCGCTTTGTCCAGCGTGGCTGGCATTAAATCGTTCAACACCAAGTGCTGTGCATCTGCTAGGCGTGTGTAGTGTTTGCCCAGTGCGCGCAGATAGCTGGGGTCGTAGTGAAATTCTAATAACTCTTCCACCAGTACGCCGAACTGTCGGGCTTCTATCAGGTCGCTCCAATGCTCGATGCGTTTCTGTCCTTGGAACTGGTGCAGCATTTGCAATAACAACATGAGCTTTTGCGGTGCTTCTATCAGGTGGTGATAGTCCGTCTGCAACAGATCCAAGCGTGCCGCGTTGGCGGTATCCAGCATGATGCAAGTGCTGGCATGCATGACTTTGTGTAAAGAGCTGGGCAGCGTGATGCGGCCTATCTTATTGCTCTCTGCCTCGACATAAACAGGACGACTGGCATCGAAACTTTGCAGCGTGCTGACTAGGTGTGTCTCGAAGCATTTTTGCGTGGGTTGCGGCTGCTCGGGCAACCCCCCCAGGATAGAACCACGGTGCTGTGCCAATCCTTCCAGATCGAGTACTTGAGCACCAGCCCTGCTCAAGGCACTTAGTAAGCGGCTCTTGCCCGAGCCGGTCGCACCGCAGACCACACGGTAATCGTAGCGGGCGGGCAGCGTCTCCAATTTCTCCAGCACGTCGCGGCGATAGCTTTTATAACCGCCTTCCAGTTTGTGCGCCGCCCAACCAACCTGCGCGAGGATGATGCTCATCGCGCCGCTGCGCTGACCGCCGCGCCAACAGTAGATAAGGGGCTTCCATGATTTGGGATGGTCGTGGAAGCGCGTTTCCAGATGATGAGCGATGTTTTTCGCCACCAGTGCCGCGCCGACTTTGCGCGCGGCGAAGGGGGAGACCTGCTTGTACAACGTGCCCACAGTGATACGCTCTTCGTTAGAAAACACCGGGCAGTTAATCGCGCTGGGGATATGGTCCTCGGCGAATTCCGCAGGTGTACGTACGTCGATGATCGCGTCGAATTCGCCAAGCTGTGATAAGTTCGCGGTTCTAAATAACATTGCATGCCTCTCAAAATCCATATTTCATCCCAACTGCGGCGTTGCTGAAAAAATTTCTGGCTTACATATCAACCAGATGCTGCGCTGCGAAATTTTCCCCGCGCCTTGCATTTGGGCGAACTATGTATTTTTAGAAGCATTCAAACGCGAAGGAAGTAAACATGGAACAGATTAAATTGACCCGATTGTCGCACGGTGGCGGATGCGGCTGCAAAATCTCTCCGGCATTGTTGCAACAGATATTAGGTGAGGCGCAGAAGAAACTGCCTTTCCCGAATTTACTGGTTGGCACAGAAAGCAGCGATGACGCGGCGGTGTATCGCCTCAACGACGAGCAAGCCATCATTGCCACCACTGATTTTTTTATGCCCATCGTCGATGACGCTTTTGACTTCGGTCGCATCGCCGCAACCAATGCCATCTCGGATATTTACGCGATGGGCGGCACGCCTATCCTAGCACTCGCCATCGTCGGTATGCCCATCAACAAGATGCCGGTGCAATCTATTCGCGCCATCTTGCAAGGCGGCGAAGCGGTATGCCGCGATGCGGGCATCCCGATTGCAGGTGGACATTCGATAGACGCGCCTGAACCCATTTATGGTTTGGTCGCACTGGGCATCGTGCATCCCGATCAAGTGAAGAAGAACAGCGCGGCACGCGCGAGCGATGTGCTTATCCTCGGCAAGGGGCTAGGTGTGGGGGTGCTCGCCGCCGCGCTGAAAAAAGAAATATTAAGTGATGTGGGTTACGCGCAACTCATAGACACCACTACGCAACTTAACAAGGTCGGCAGCGAATTAGCCGTGATGCCCACGGTGCACGCGCTCACCGATGTGACCGGCTTTGGCTTGCTCGGTCACCTGCTGGAAATGTGCCGAGGCGCAGGGCTGACGGCGCAAGTCGATTTCGCCAAAGTCCCGGTATTGTCAGAGGCTTTGCCCTTGGCACAACAAGGCATAGGCCCCGGTGCGATTGAGCGCAATCTGGCCAGCTATGGACATGAGGTTGATTGCGCTGCGCATGTGCCCGCGTGGCAACAGCGCCTGCTTGCCGATGCGCAAACTAGCGGCGGCTTGTTGGTCGCAGTCGCGCCAGATGCGGCTGATGAGGTGTTGAGGAAATTTGCTGCCGCTGGGTTCAAACAAGCCGCAGTGATCGGCACGATGCGGGAAGGTGCGGCGCGCGTGACAGTGAGTTAGGGTGATGGTGTCGTGACGTACCGGATTGTCAATGCGACTCAGTAGCCCAGCAGTCGCGCGCCCTGATAGAACAGAAAGCTCACCAGCCACGCCAAGCCCAGCGACCAAAACAGCGCGAAGACAGTGAAACGATTGTCTTTAGCTTCGCTTTTTAAGGTGGCAATGGTGGAGAGACAAGGGGTGTAGATCAGTGTGAACAGCATAAAGCTGTAGGCTTGCACCCAATCGAGTTGCTGCGCCAGTGCGCCGCCCAGTGCGTCGCCCGATAAGCCGTAGATGACCGCAAGGCTACCGATAACGATCTCTTTGGCGACGAAGCCGAAGATCAGCGCGATGGTGAGTTCGGGGGTGATGCCCAGCGGCGCGAACAGCGGATGCAGCGCGTTGCCTATCATGCCGGAGAGAGTGTCGGCACTGGCGGGAACGGCGCTGAACGGAATATGCGTGAGCAACCACACCAGTACTACACCGGCGATGATGAATTGCGTGGCGCGGCGTAAAAAATGCGTGACTTCATGCCAGCCGCGCAACAGCATCTGGCGCGCGGTGGGGAAGCGGTAGGGCGGCAGTTCCAGCACGAAAGGCTCGTTGTTCTTAAACTTGTTCTTGAACAATAGCGCGGTGAGGATGGCGGCGGCGAAGCTGAACAGGTACAGGCTAAATAGCACCAAGGGCGCGGCGTGTGGCGAGAATAGTGCGGCCGTGATGAACACGAATACTTGCAAACGCGCTGAGCAGAGTGAGAACGGAATCACCAACATGGTCAGTAAGCGCATGGCGCGTGAACGCATCACGCGTGTGCCCATCAGGGCAGGTACGTTGCAGCCGAAACCCATCAGTAACATTACGAAGCCGCGCCCATCCAAGCCCAATCTTGCCATCAGCGCGTCCATCAAAAATGCGGCGCGCGATAGGTAGCCGCTGTCCTCGATGATGGCCATAAACAAAAAGAACAACACGATGATAGGCACGAAAGCCGCCACCGTTGCCACACCGTTGTAGATGCCGTCCAGCAGCAGGCCTTGCAGCGCAGTTGGTAGCGCGCTTAACGCGGGAACGAGCGCGGCTGCGCGCAGCCATGCGAAGGCTTCGGCGATGCCGCTTTGCAGCGGTTGTCCAAACAGAAAAATGCCTTGAAACAGCGCATACATGATGGCGAAAAAAAGCGGCAAACCCAGTAGCGGGTGCAGCATCACTCGATCCAGTTTCTCGGTAAGATTCTCGGGCAGACGCGCGGGGATCTGCACAGCCTGTTTCATCACGCGCGCCATCTCAGTGGCGATGTGTTCGTCTTGTTCCAGCTGGCTGCGCAACTCATCTGCCATGCCGGGTGTGGGGTAGCGCAGCGCCTTGGTCACGGCCTGTAGGGCTTCTTGATAGCCGTTGCCGTATTTGCCGCTGAGCAGGAAGACGGGCATCTCCAGCATCTCAGACATTTTTTTGCTGTCTATAGTGATGCCAAACTTTTTGGCTTCGTCGGCCATGTTGAGTAGCACCACCACATTCATATTGAGTTGCTTGAGTTGCAGCAGCAGACTCATCTGACGTTCGATCTGGGTGGCGTTGAGTATCACTAGCGCGAGGTCCGGCACATTGTCGTGCAGGAAGTGGCGCACCACTTGTTCATCGTCGGAATAGCCGTGCAGGTCGTAGATGCCGGGCAGGTCGATGATCTCCACCATGTCGTCGCCCAACAGTATCTTGCCGCTGAGTAACTCCACGGTAATGCCTGGCCAGTTGCCGACTCGCGCCGAGCCGCCGGTCATGCGGTTGAACAGCGTGGACTTGCCGGTGTTGGGCATGCCTAGCAGTGCGATCCTTTTCATGCGCGTGTCACCTTGATCTTGAGTGCTTCGCTTTTGCGCAACACGATGTCGGTGGTGCCGATGCGCACTTGCAGTGGGCCGGAGAAACTCGCTTTGCGTATCAGTTCAATCTGTTTGCCAGTGCGGAATCCGAGCGCAAGCAAGCGTTGATGCAGGGCTTCTTCGGCGTGTATCGAAACGATGGTGGCGATGTCGCCGGGATGCAGAGTGGCTAGGGTGTTTGCGGGCATGACAGCGGGTGGGTTCAACAGTAGCGGCATTATTCCACAGCCGCACCATTGTTGTCGCGCAAGCCTTTGGTGTGCTCAGGGTGATTGGGTTAGAATGCGCGCTTTCGATCCCAGTGTAGAAGAACATGATCAAGGGCAGCTTAGTCGCAATCGTCACCCCCATGCAGGAAGATGGCAGTCTGGATCTGCCTGCGTTCCGTGGGCTTATTGATTTCCATATTGCACAAGGCACAGACGGCATTGTGGTGGTGGGTACTACGGGTGAGTCGCCTACTGTAGATGTGGAGGAGCATGAATTGTTGATCGCGGAAGCTGTTAAGCATGCAGCCAAACGTATCCCCATCATTGCAGGTACTGGCGCGAACTCAACCAAGGAAGCAATAGAGCTGGCATCCTTCTCTAAAAAGTCAGGTGCTGCGGCATCGTTGACGGTCGTGCCGTATTACAACCGTCCTACGCAAGAAGGTCTGTATCAGCATTTCAAGGCGATCGCTGAAGCCGTCGATATGCCGCATATTCTTTACAACGTGCCGGGTCGTACCGTTGCCGATATGAGCAACGACACGGTGTTGCGCTTGGCGCAGATCCCTAACATCGTGGGTATCAAGGATGCGACCGGTAATATCGAGCGTGGTAGCGATCTGTTAGCGCGCGCACCCAAAGATTTCGCCATCTACAGCGGCGATGATGCCAGCACGCTGGCGTTGATGCTGTTGGGTGCGCACGGCACGATCTCCGTGACGGCCAACGTCGCACCGAAGCTGATGCATGAGATGTGCCTCGCTGCCTTGAATGGCGAAGTTGAAAAGGCACGTGCGATCAACTTTAAGTTGCTCGGTTTGCACAAGAATTTGTTTGTCGAAGCCAACCCTATCCCGGTCAAGTGGGCGGTGGCGCGGATGGGCAAAATGCGCAACACCTTGCGTCTGCCGCTCACTCCTTTGTCGCCATCGGCGCATGCGCAAGTCGAACAAGCGATGCTGCAAGCTGGCGTCATCACCAAATAAGTGCTCGGAGTCAGGATGAAGTTCATAAAATTGGGTGTTGCGAGTGGGCTCTTGGTGGCGGTAGCGGGTTGCGCGCTGTTCCCTGATCGGGTCGTCGATTACAGCAAAGGCGCTACGCAGATGCCCGCACTCGATATACCGCCTGATTTGGTTCGCCCCGCCACGGTAGATACGTATAAGATTCCGCAAGTGCAAGCTGCGGCCAGTGCAACGAGCGCGACCTCAACCAGTTCCACCGATATTTCCATGCAGGTAGAGGAGTCTGGTGTGAACAGCATCCTGATTAAGGACGCTTTCGATAAGAGCTGGCGCCGCGTGGGGCTCGCCTTGGAAAGCTTGCAACTGGTCGTGGAAGACAAAGATCGCAGCAAAGGCGTCTATTACCTCAAACCCATCGCGGCAGGTAGTCGCGTCCCAATGCCCAAGGACGGTAGTGATCCACTTGGTGCTTATCGCGTCACGATCAGTGACGGTGGTGTGAGTTGCCGTATCACCGTGAGTGCGTCGGATGGTATGCGTGACGCTGGCAGTAAAGTGCTGTTGGACGCGCTGTACTCGAACATCCAGCCTTAATCTATGCGTTTCGCCTCGCTAGGGAGTGGCAGCGAAGGAAACGGACTGTTGGTGGAGGTCGGAACTACCAAGGTGTTGATGGATTGTGGCTTTGCGCTGCACGACGCTATCCGGCGACTGGCTCGACTTGGCGTTACTCCTGAACAGCTGGGTGCTATCGTCGTGACTCATGAGCACGGCGATCACATCTCGGGTGTGGCGAAACTCGCGAAACGTTTTGATATCCCCGTGTATTTGACGCATGGCACCTTGCGTGCTCAAGCCAAAGTCTTTGCTAACCTCTCCACACTGAACGAGATTGATGCGCATGCGTCTTTTGCTATCGATGCCGTACACGTTCAACCTTATCCGGTACCGCATGATGCGGCCGAACCGGTGCAATATGTTTTCAGTGATGGCCTCCGTCGTCTGGGTGTATTGACCGATGTGGGGTGTAGCACGCCGCATATTGAGGCTGTGTTGAGCGGATGCGATGCACTGATGTTGGAGTGCAATCACGATAGTCAGCTACTGGCCAATGGTGATTATCCCTATAGTCTCAAGCAGCGCGTCGGTGGTCGATATGGACACTTGAATAATGAGCAGTCGGCGCAGATTCTGGCTAAGTTGGATATAAATCGTTTACAGCATCTGGTTGCAGCTCATCTGAGTCATAAAAACAATACGCCGGAACTGGCTGTCGCCGCGTTGCGTGGAGTATTGGGATGTGCGCCAGAGTGGCTGGGCGTAGCGACACAGCAAGATGGATGTGACTGGCGTCAGATTGTGTGACGCTTGCACCTGCATTGCGGATTATAGGTAATAAAAAAAGCCGACTTACGTCGGCTTTTTTTGTGTTGCGTGAAGAGATATTACTTCTTCATTGTTTCAGCAGCAGCCTTAGCAGCATCTGCAACGCCAGTAGCGGTAGCAGCAACTTCAGATACCGCTGCAACAGCAGAAGCACCACCAACAGCAGAAGCAGCATCAGCAACAGCTGGAGCTGCAGCAGCTGCGGAAGCAGCAACAGCAGCAGTAGTGTCAGCAACTTCAGCAGCCTTTTCGCCACAAGCAGTCAAAGCCAATGCCAACAAAGCAACAACAAGAGTAGATTGTTTCATTTTAATTTCCGATTTAAGTTAACTATATAAAAAATATGAATATTTTTGCTTGAATCTAAACATAAGTAGCTGCTCAAATTCAAAGTGCGAGCATTCTACCAGCGACTATAGGAAAATCCAGAGGATTTCAAACTATTTTTTTGATTTGGCTAAAAATCGGGCCGAGTCGCCAGGGTTTTATGGCGTTGCCGCAATTATTTTGCTGGGTTATAGACCTAGCGTAGTAGCTGCTGCGGCAGGGTGTGAGTTAGCCCACATTTCTGTATAGCGTGACTTGAGTGCGCGTGATGGTTCCGGATCATTTTGCGCAAATATGCCGCGCGGATCGTCAAAGTGAAAGCGGCGCACGTAATGCTCGTTGTCTGCCACCGCAAAGGGTTCGGTTAAGTGCTGCAGATGCTTGGGGGTTTGATAGATATACATGCTGTGACCAAATTGCCTAAGCAACATCGTCATGCGGGCACATTGTGTGGTCAGGTAGCGTACGTCGTGAGCCAATACGTAAAGTTTGTTGTTGGGATTGGCGAGCAGGAAGTGGCGCAGGGTCTGGTAACGTGCCTCACCGTTGTAGCCCAAACCATCATAATTTTGCTCGAACAATAGCAACTCTTGTCGCGCGAGTTTACAGAGTTGATCTAGTGCGTTGGTGTAGTCGACGATGCCATCGAGTTTGGTATGTTGCAAGGTAGGTTCGCTCATAATCTCTCCCACGTTTACTTGCCTACTGTCAGATAACCATCTAGATACCACTGGTGCAGTATAGGGCAAATCTCGGTGAGATTCTCGCTGATACCAGGTAACGTGCGCAGGTCGGCGAGTGCGCGTAACTGTTGATAAATAGCGGGCGAGAAAGCCTGAGCTTCGCCGTTCATGAATACAGTCTCGGCATGACACAGCATCTGGCATTTGAGGTCTAGTAGTACGCCGCGTTTTTGTATGGCGAGCGCGAACTTCGCCGCACTCATTGGTCGTGATGGTGGATCGAAAAAGATATGGGGCTTGGGTTCGCTGAGATAACAGCCGAGGAAGTTAGCGATGTCTTCTTTGTCCCAACGTATCTGATTAATCGCATGACTCACCTGATCAAGCATGGCTGTGCTGATTTCGGAAGGATGTTGTTGAGTTTTTAAGTCAGGGTCTGCGTACATACCTTCGATGCAGATGCGGTCTTGTAGGTATACCAAAAATTGCTCGGCGAGTTCCTGATAGGCTGGAGTGCGGAAGCCTATCGAGTAAGTCATGCAATCGTCTTCTGCAATACCGTTGTGCGCGCACTGTGGTGGCAAATAAAGCATGTCGCCTGCCTCCAATAGCCACTCTTGCTCCATCTTGAAGTCGCTCAGTATGCGCAAAGGTGCACCTGCTATTAGTGTGCGGTCCTCCTGAGTGGAGATTTGCCAGCGACGTGTTCCCTTACCTTGCAGTAGAAATACATCGTAAGAGTCAAAATGTGGTCCAACACCGCCGCCCTTGGGGGCATAGCTGACCATCAGGTCGTCTAGTCTGGAGTGCGGGATAAAGTCGAAGTGCTGTAGTAGCGCGTTCGCGGTGTTGAGATGATGATTCACGCCTTGTACTAACACCGTCCATTTCTTCTTGCCCAAGTTGCTGAAATCCTCGGTGTCGAATGGTGCTTGCAATAGCTCGAACTTACCGCGTTGCTGGGTCACTATGCGAGCCTGTGCGTCTGCATTGCAAGCTAATTCGATGAGTTGTTGCGGATCGAGTAGGCCTTTGAATCCAGGAATGGCTTGGCGTATCAGCAAGGGTTTTTTTTGCCAGTAGTCACGGAGGAACTCGGCGACAGTCAGGCCGCCCAGTAGGGTGGGTATAGTAGGCAGTGTTTTCATGGGCACGATTATAGCGGTGCTGTCATAGCGATGTTGAGCAGAAAAATTTTATTAGCGCTTTTGTAAAAGCATTTACAATGCCGCACAAGGGGAGGCAACCATGCACAATGAGCAGCTACAAGTAGGAACAGAGGCGCCGCATTTTGAGTTGCCTGATGCTGATATGCAGACTTTTGTGTTGGCAGCCCAACATGGCAAGCATTGCGTAGTCCTGTATTTTTACCCGCGCGACGATACCCCAGGTTGTACGCTGGAAGCTAACGAGTTCAGCGATTTGGAAGAGGAATTTAGCAAAGCTAACGCTGTAGTGGTGGGGGTCAGTCGTGATGATTGTCTAAGTCATGCGTCTTTCCGGGATAAGTATGGTTTGTCTGTGTTGTTGTTGTCCGATCCAGATGCGCGTGTGTGCAAAAAATACGGCGTGATGTATGAAAAGGAAGTCGACGGACACAAAAAGTTGTCTATCAAACGTTCCACTTTCGTCATCGATGTAAATGGCAAGCTGCGCCATGTGGCATATGGTGTACAGGTGCATGGCCATGCCCTAGATATTTTGAATCTAATAAAGGAAATTAAATAATGAAGATCGTTAAAGACTCAGTCGTGTCATTGCGTTATGAACTGCTCGACGCTGAAGGCGTACTGGTGGAAAAGGTAGAAGACCCGATCAGTTACCTGCATGGTGGTTATGACGGCATCTTTCCTTTGGTCGAAGAGGCTTTGCATGGCAAAGGAGTGGGTGAGAAAGTCAGCGTGACCTTGCAGCCTGATGATGCCTTTGGTGAATACGAACACGATATGGTGGAAGTGGAAGCGCGCAGCTCCTTCCCTAAGGATGTGGCGGTTGGCATGCAGTTTGAGGGCGCGCCAGAAGAGTCTGATGATGAAGATTTCATCCTTTATACCGTCGTTGAGGTAACGGACGATGAAGTGACTGTGGATGGCAATCATCCGCTGGCCGGCAAGACGCTTACCTTTAATTGCGAGGTGACTGGCGTGCGCGCTGCGTCGGCAGAGGAGTTACAACACGGTCACGTGCATGATGAAGGTGGTCACCTGCACTGAGATAGTCATTAATTGAATGCTCGGGGATTCGGACGAGGCTTTAGTCGCTTGTCCGAATCCCCGATTCTTTTGAGTGTATCCAAACTATGAAAGTTATTACTTCCGTTGCCGAGCTACGCGATTTCTTGTCTACGTATGATGGGATTGCATTCGTTCCTACGATGGGCAATTTGCATGATGGTCATCTTGCGCTGTTGCGACAGGCGCGATTGCATGCGGACTGTGTGGTGGCGAGTGTTTTTGTTAATCCTTTGCAGTTTGGCCCCAATGAGGATTTTGATCGTTATCCGCGCACTTTGGAGGCCGATTGTAAGCAGATGGAAGGGTTGGTGGATGTGGTATTTGCGCCTACTGTGCGTGAAATGTATCCGCAGCAACAAGATATTTATATAGAGTTGCCGCAGATTTCAAACGAGCTTTGTGGTGCATCTCGACCGGGGCATTTTCGCGGCATGGCAACGGTCGTGATTAAATTGCTGAACATCGTTCAGCCCAAGTTTGCCGTGTTTGGCAAAAAGGATTATCAGCAGTTGCACATCATTCGTCAGATGGTGGCGCAGCTCAATCTGCCGGTGGTGATCGTTGGCGGTGAAATTGTGCGGGCGCAGGATGGAGTGGCGCTCAGTTCGCGCAATCAATATCTGGATTCGGAGCAGCGTCGTGAAGCAGCGCAGCTGAATGTGGAATTGCAGGCTTTACGGCGTGATCTGTTGCAAGGGAAGAGCGACTGGGCCGCATTGCAAAGCGCGGCATGCGAGCGACTTTCCCTTCGCGGTTGGCGGGTGGACTATATCTCGCTGCGCGAGCGCGATAGCTTACGAGTGGCGCAGTCAGCTCATGGCGAACTGGTGATTTTGGCGGCAGCACAATTGGGTGTCACCAGACTGCTGGATAACATCGAAGTTTCTTGTGCTGAGTGAGTCATATATAATCCGCGCCCTGTTTGAATTAGAGGTGTCCTTATGCAAAGAACCATGCTCAAAGCCAAGCTGCACCGGGTGCGCGTAACGCATTCCGAATTGCATTACGAAGGTTCGTGCGCGATAGATGATGATTTGCTCGATGCCGCCGACATACGTGAGTATCAGCAAATCGACATATATAACGTCACCAATGGCGAGCGTTTCACCACTTATGCGATACGCGCGCAGCGCGGTTCGGGTGTGATTTCGGTGAATGGAGCGGCCGCGCACAAAGCTGATCCTGGCGATATTCTCATCATCGCTACATACGCGATGTGCACTGAATTGGAATTGCAAAAGTTTCATCCTAGTTTGGTATATGTGGATGAATATAATCGGATCGTCGCACAACGTAATGAGATACCTGTTCAAGCGGCGTAAAGCATGATATGGCGGGGATTTTCTTTGCCTGTGACATTGACCATGGGCGTGTTCACGGGTACGATTGCGCGCTTTAGTGCATAGCGGAATGGATTAAGATGCGACGCAAATTAGTGGTTGGGAACTGGAAGATGTTTGGCCGTTTGTCTCGCAATCAAGTGTTGCTGCAAGGTGTGTTGGATGGCGTGCGTGTTTTAAAGAGCGCCGATTACGCGGTCTGTGTACCTTATCCGTATTTGGCTCAAGCTCAATCCATGCTGCAAGGTAGTAATGTGGCATGGGGTGCGCAAAATCTCAGTCAGCATGAAGAGGGTGCGTTCACCGGTGCGGTGGCGCCTGGAATGTTGGCTGATTTTGGTTGTAAATATGTCATCATCGGTCATTCTGAACGTCGCGGTCTGTTTCACGAAAGCAATGAAATTGCTTCATCTAAATTCGATGCTGCGCAGAAAGCGGGCATGACACCTATATTCTGCGTGGGTGAAACCTTGGCCGAGCGTGAGTTGGGTGTGACTGAGCAGGTTGTAGCGACGCAGCTGGATGCGGTATTGAATCGTTTCGGTGTGTTGGCTTTGAAGAATGCGGTCATTGCTTATGAGCCGGTATGGGCGATTGGTACAGGTAAGACTGCGAGTCCCGAGCAAGCGCAGGCGGTACATGCGTTTATACGTGCGCGCGTAGCGGCATTGGATGCGGGTGTTGCGCAAGGTTTGTGTATACTCTATGGCGGCAGCGTCAAGGCGAATAATGCGGATGCTTTGTTTGGTATGGCGGATATAGACGGTGGCTTGATAGGCGGTGCGTCTTTGGTGGCTGAAGATTTTGTGGCTATCTGTCGCGCGGCTCAGAAATAATTAGATAGTTTTGGGGTGAAGTGTGGAAACATTGGTTTGGGTAATTCATGTGCTGACCGCCGTGGTGTTAATCGGTTTGGTGCTGGTGCAGCATGGTAAAGGGGCTGATATGGGGGCTGCATTTGGCACTGGCTCGGCAGGTAGTCTGTTCGGTTCCAGTGGTTCGGCGAACTTTCTGAGTCGTAGTACTGCTATTGCTGCAACGGTGTTTTTTATCACGAGTCTTTCTTTGACTTATATCTATTCTCATCCTGCGCAGCAGGCTGGTGTGATGGATAAGTTGAATGCGTCGGAAAGTAAGCCTGCTCCCGTCGCGCCTGTGGATGCTTCGAAGTCTAAAGATATCCCTAAGTAGTAATTCGCGGTTGTGGTGGAATTGGTAGACACGCAAGCTTGAGGTGCTTGTGCCCGCAAGGGCGTGGGAGTTCGAGTCTCCCCATCCGCACCAAATACTGCCGGTAACGCAAGTGTGCCGGTAAATATAAAACGATAAAAAGTTGACCTCGGGATCGCCCGAGAGTCTAAGCAGAGGAGGAAGCTCAATGTTGGAAAATTATTTTCCGGTGCTGTTGTTTATCTGCGTCGGTTTGGCCATCGGTGTCGTTCCTGTGATACTTGGTCGATTGCTGGCTCCTAATCGTCCCGATAGTAAAAAGCTCTCTCCGTATGAATGCGGTTTCGAGGCTTTTGAAGATGCGCGTATGAAGTTTGACGTGCGCTACTATCTGGTCGCCATTCTGTTTATTCTGTTCGATCTTGAGATTGCGTTTCTGTTTCCGTGGGCCATCGTGCTCAAAGAAATCGGTATGTTCGGTTTTGTTTCCATGATGATATTCTTGGCGATCTTGGTGGTCGGCTTTGTCTATGAGTGGATGAAAGGGGCATTGGAATGGGAATAGAAGGCGTATTGGAAAAAGGCGTTGTCACGACGACGCTAGACACCATTATCAATTACACCCGCACGGGTTCGCTGTGGCCTATGACCTTCGGTTTGGCATGTTGCGCGGTGGAGATGATGCAGGCGGGCGCTTCGCGTTATGACTTGGATCGTTTCGGTGTGGTGTTCCGCCCGAGTCCGCGCCAGTCTGACGTGATGATTGTGGCGGGTACGCTGTGCAACAAGATGGCTCCTGCGCTACGCAAGGTTTACGATCAGATGGCTGAGCCGCGCTGGGTGATTTCCATGGGGTCGTGTGCCAACGGTGGCGGTTACTATCACTACTCCTATTCGGTAGTGCGCGGTTGTGATCGCATTGTGCCGGTGGATGTTTACGTCCCCGGTTGCCCCCCGACTGCTGAAGCCTTGTTGTACGGCATTATACAGTTGCAGAACAAGATCAAACGTACCAATACCATTGCGCGCTAAGGTGAAATATGGCTGCTGACTTGACCACATTGCGCGACCACTTGTCCGGTTTGTTCGGCGACAAGTTGGTGAGCGTCCAAGAAAGATTAGAAGAGCTGACCGTGGTAGTGGCGGCATCCGACTTGTTGTCGGTGATGGCTACCCTGCGTGATGCTGACGGAGCGTGCTTCGAGCAGATGATAGATCTGTGCGGGGTCGATTATTCCGAATATGGCGACGGTGCATGGGCGGGAAAACGTTTCGCGGTGGTGTATCACCTGATGTCGGTGAAGAACAACCAGCGTTTGCGCGTGCGTGTGTTTGCTGAAGAGGATGCTTTCCCGGTATTGCCTTCCGTGACCAGCGTGTGGTCATGCGCCAACTGGTTCGAGCGTGAAGCCTTCGATCTGTACGGCATCGTGTTCACCGGCCACCCTGATTTGCGCCGCTTGCTGACCGACTACGGTTTTGTCGGCAGTCCGTTCCGCAAGGATTTCCCATTGTCCGGTCACGTCGAGATGAAGTACGACCCGGCACAGCAGCGTGTGGTCTATCAGCCAGTCTCCATCGAGCCGCGCGAAGTGACGCCACGTATCGTCCGTGATGAGCTGTATGGCTCGGTAAGAGGATAAGAGCATGCCAGAAATCAAAAATTACACGATGAACTTCGGTCCGCAGCATCCTGCCGCGCACGGTGTGTTGCGTTTGGTGCTGGAACTGGACGGTGAGGTGATTGAACGTGCCGACCCGCATATTGGATTGTTGCACCGCGCCACTGAAAAGCTGGCTGAGCACAAGACCTTTTTGCAGTCTGTTCCTTACATGGATCGTCTCGATTACGTCTCCATGATGTGCAACGAACACGCTTATGTGATGGCCATCGAGAAGTTGGCTGGCATCGAGGTGCCGCTGCGCGCCCAATACATCCGCGTGATGTTCGACGAGATCACGCGCGTGCTGAACCATCTGTTGTGGTTGGGCGCGCACGGTCTGGACATCGGCGCGATGACCATGTTCCTGTATTGCTTCCGCGAACGTGAAGACCTGATGGACGTGTACGAGGCGGCTTCCGGCGCACGTCTGCATGCCGCTTACTATCGCCCCGGCGGTGTGTACCGCGATCTGCCTGATCGCATGCCGCAGTACGAAGCATCCAAGATCCACAATGCCGCTGCCGTGGAAAAGCTGAATGAAAATCGTCAAGGTTCGGTGCTGGACTTCATCGAAGATTTCACCAAGCGCTTCCCTAAATGTATCGACGAATACGAGACCTTGCTCACCGATAACCGTATCTGGAAACAGCGTACCGTCGGCATCGGTGTGGTCACGCCTGAGCGCGCCTTGGCATTAGGCTTTACGGGCCCGATGTTACGCGGCTCTGGTATCGAATGGGATCTGCGCAAGAAGCAGCCTTACGAAGTTTATGATCGACTCGATTTCGATATTCCCGTCGGCAAGACTGGCGATTCCTATGACCGCTATCTGGTGCGCGTGGAAGAGATGCGTCAATCCAATCGCATCATCGCGCAATGTGTGGTGTGGCTGAAAGCCAACCCCGGTCCGGTCATCACCAGCAACCACAAGTTCGCACCTCCCAGCCGTGTGGCGATGAAGGAAAACATGGAGGAGTTGATCCATCACTTCAAACTGTTCACCGAAGGTATGCATGTGCCGGCGGGTGAGGCTTATGCGGCGGTGGAGCATCCCAAGGGTGAGTTCGGCATCTATCTGATGTCGGATGGTGCTAACAAGCCCTATCGCATGAAGATCCGCGCGCCGGGCTTCGTGCATCTGGCTGCCTTGGATGAGATGGCGCGTGGTCACATGATCGCCGACGTGGTCACCATCATCGGTACGCAAGACATCGTTTTTGGAGAGATAGACCGCTAATGTTATCCGCACATATACAAGATCAAATCAACCGCGAACTGGTGAAGTATCCGGCTGAGCAGAAGCAATCGGCTGTGATGGCGGCATTGCGTTTCGTACAAGACGAAAAAGGCTGGATATCCAACGACGACATGACGGATGTAGCCGCCTTTCTCGGCATGCCGCACATGGCTGTGTACGAGGTTGCGACCTTCTATCACATGTACAACCTTAAGCCTATGGGTAAGCACACCCTGACGGTGTGCACCAATCTGTCTTGCACGCTGTGTGGCGCTTTAGATACGGTTAAATACATCGAGGGCAAGCTCGGTGTAGGCATAGGCGAAGTGACGGCGGATGGCAAGTTCGGTCTGCGCGAAGGCGAGTGCATGGGCGCGTGTATCGATGCACCTTTGCTCACCGTGAACAATAAGAAGCTGTGCGGTCGCATGACACCGCAGAAGATCGATGCATTGTTGTCTGAATTGGATAAATCATGAGAGGTCCGGTCACACAAACCACGATGGATTTCGATCAACCGTGGACACTAGAAAATTACCTGAAGGTCGGTGGCTATCAAGCCTTGCGCAAGGTGCTCACCGAGAAGATGTCGCCGGAAGCGATCATCGCTGAGGTGAAGTTATCCGCATTGCGTGGACGTGGTGGTGCGGGCTTCCCCACCGGTCTGAAGTGGAGCTTTATGCCGCGCGGTTTTGCCGGTGACAAATACATCGTGTGTAACTCTGATGAAGGCGAGCCTGGCACTTGCAAGGATTGGGACATCCTGCGCTACAACCCGCATTTGCTCATCGAAGGTATGGCGATTGCGGCTTACACCATGGGTGTTAAGGTTGGCTACAACTATGTGCACGGCGAAATATTTGAAGCCTATGAGCGTATGGAAGCAGCCGGTGAAGAGGCGCGCAAAGCTGGCTTCATGGGCAAGAACATCATGGGCATGGGCTTCGATTTCGAGCTACACAACCATCTGGGGTATGGCGCATACATCTGCGGTGAAGAAACGGCTTTGCTGGAATCTATCGAAGGTAAGAAGGGCCAGCCGCGTTTCAAGCCGCCTTTCCCAGCTAGTTTTGGTCTGTATGGTAAACCGACCACCATCAATAACACCGAGACTTTTGCCAGCATTCCTTACATCATCAACAATGGTGGACAGAAATTTCTGGACATTGGTAAGCCCAATAATGGCGGTACCAAGTTGTTCTCTGTGTCAGGCCATGTGAATAATCCGGGCAATTTTGAAGTGCCTATGGGTACACCGTTTGCCGAGTTGTTGAAGATGGCCGGCGGCGTGCGCAACGGCAATAAGTTGAAGGCGGTTATTCCCGGCGGTTCATCCATGCCGATACTCAAGGGTGAGGTGATGATGGATTTGACCATGGATTACGATTCCATCTCCAAGGCCGGGTCTGGTCTGGGTAGTGGTGCGGTAATCGTCATGGACGAGACGGTCTGCATGGTGCGCGCTCTGGAGCGTTTGTCGTACTTCTATCATGAGGAATCATGCGGTCAGTGCACACCGTGCCGTGAAGGCACCGGTTGGCTGTATCGTATCGTGCATCGCATCGAGCATGGCGAAGGGCGCAAGGAAGATTTAGATCTGCTGCTGAGTGTGGGTGACAACATCGCAGGTCGTACCATCTGCGCGCTCGGCGAAGCGGCGGTGTGGCCGGTACAAGGCATGCTGAAAAACTTCCGCGACGAATTTGAATATCACATCGAACACAAGCGCTGCTTGGTGTAGCCGACGGGTGAATAGACATGATTAAAATCGAAATTGACGGCAAACAGATCGAGACCGCTAAGGGCTCGATGGTGATAGAAGCCGCGCAGCAAGCCGGTGTATATATCCCGCACTTTTGCTACCACAAGAAACTCTCCATTGCCGCCAGTTGCCGCATGTGTCTGGTCGAAGTTGAGAAGGCACCTAAGCCTTTGCCTGCTTGCGCTACACCGGCAGCCGAAGGCATGAAGGTGCACACTCATTCCGAGATGGCAGTCAAGGCGCAAAAAGGCGTGATGGAATTCCTGCTGATTAATCATCCGCTGGATTGCCCGATTTGCGATCAGGGCGGCGAATGCCAGTTGCAAGATCTGGCCGTAGGTTATGGCGGTGGTGAGTCACGTTACCAAGAAGACAAGCGCATCGTGATGCACAAGTCCATCGGCGAGCTAGTGTCCACTGAAGAAATGTCGCGCTGTATCCATTGCACACGCTGTGTGCGCTTCGGTCAGGAAGTGGCTGGCATTATGGAACTGGGCATGGCCTTCCGTGGCGAGAATGCCGAGATCATGAGTTTCGTGAACAGCACGGTGGATTCCGAGTTGTCCGGCAACATGATCGATCTGTGTCCGGTCGGTGCGCTGACTAGCAAGCCGTTCCGTTACACCGCACGTAGCTGGGAATTGTCACGGCGCAAGTCGATCAGCCCGCACGACGGTCTGGGTTCTAATCTGGCTGTGCACACCAAGGATAATAAGGTCGCACGCGTGGTGCCGATTGAGAATGAAGCCGTCAATGAATGCTGGTTGTCGGACAAAGACCGCTTCAGCTATGAAGGACTAAACTCTTCCGAACGTCTCACCAAGCCTATGCTCAAGCAAGACGGCAAGTGGATAGAGGTGGAGTGGCAAGCAGCCCTCGAATATGTGGCGAACGGTCTGCGTCAGATTAAGAGTTCCGCCAGTGCCAGCGATATTGGTGCTTTGGCGACACCTAACAGCACGCTAGAAGAACTGGCACTGCTACAAAAGTTGATGCGCGGTCTGGGCAGCGACAATGTCGACTTCCGTCTGCGTCAATCCGATTTTAGTGCCGATGGGCATCAAGCTGGCGCGCCTTGGTTGGGCATGGATGTTGCCGATCTCAATACGCGAGATCGCTTCCTTGTCGTGGGTAGTTTCCTGCGCAAAGATCATCCGTTGTTGGCGCAACGTATTCGTGCTGCATTGAAGAAGGGCGCGCGTGCCAGCATCATCCATGCTGCTGCGGAAGAATTACTGATGAAGGTGGACAGTCAGTCCATCGTTGCGCCAAGCGAATTGCTCACCGAGTTGGCCGCTGTACTCAAGGCGCTGGCTGAGATCAAGCAAGTTGCACTAAGTGGCGAGGTGCAAGCGGCGCTGGCTACTGTCAGCGTGTCTGCTAGTGCTCGGGCTATCGCACTGAACCTTAGCAGCGCAGAAAAGGGCGCGGTGTTGTTAGGCAACTATGCGCAGCAACATCCGCAAGCCAGTCAACTAGCATTGATTTCTGCACAGATTGCTCAATTGTGCGGCGCAACTTTTGGTTACCTCGGTGAAGCCGCCAACAGTAGCGGTGGTTACATCGCTGGCGCAGTACCTTTTGCCCATGGCGCACACGGTATGAATGCCGCGCAGATGCTGGCAGCACCGCGCAAAGCGTATCTGTTGTTAAACGTTGAAGCCGAGTTGGATACGCACGACGCGCAAGTCGCGCTGGCCGCGATGCAGTCCGCCGACATGGTGGTGGCGTTGAGTGCCTATAAGCACCACGCTAGTCTGTATGCCGATGTGATGCTGCCTATCGCACCGTTCACCGAGACTTCCGGTACGTTCATCAGCACCGAAGGTCGTGCACAGAGTTTCAAGGGCGCAGTCAAGCCGTTGGGCGAAGCGCGTCCGGCTTGGAAAGTCTTACGTGTATTGGGCAATCTGCTTGGTGTGTCGGGATTCGATTACGACAGTAGCGAAGCGGTACGCGATGAAGTGCTGGCAGGCTTTAGTCGTGCGCGCATGGACAATACCTTGAATGGCGTGGCATTGCACAATGTTGTAGGCACTAAGATTGACGGCTTGCAACGAGTCAGCTACGTGCCTATCTACAGTGCGGATGCTGTGGTACGTCGTGCCGCTTCGCTGCAAAAGACCCACGATGCAGCAACGCCAGTTGTGACGGTGCACAGCAGTGAGCTAGCCAAGCTGGGCTGCGATGCCGGTGACCATGTCACTGTCAAACAGGGCAAGGGTAGTGTGCGTCTGCAAGTGCAAGTCAACGACCAGCAGCCAGCCAATACCGCACGTATCGCAGCGGGACATGCGGCTACAAGCGCGTTGGGTGCGATGTTCGGAACAATCAGCATGGAGCGTGCATGATGGATTTGCTACTTAGTTTGGAACAGGCTGGACAGAATCTATTAGGCGCTTTTTGGCTGCCGTTATGGACGCTGGTCAAGATTATGGTCATCGTCGGCCCGTTGATGGGGGCAGTCGCTTACCTGACCTTGGCCGAGCGTAAGGTAATCGGTTGGATGCAGATTCGTATCGGGCCCAATCGCGTCGGTTACTTCGGTCTGCTGCAACCGCTCGCCGACGGTATCAAGCTGTTGATGAAAGAAATCATCGTGCCGACCGGCTCGAACAAGTTCCTGTTCATCCTCGGCCCTATCATGGCGTTGATGCCGGCGCTGGCGGCTTGGGCAGTGATTCCGTTCAACGGCGAGTTGGTGTTGGCCAACGTCAATGCTGGTCTGCTGTATATCTTGGCGATGACTTCGTTAGGTGTTTACGGTGTCATCATCGCGGGTTGGGCCTCCAACTCCAAGTATGCTTTCCTCGGTTGTTTGCGTTCCGCCGCACAGATCGTGTCCTACGAGATTGCCATGGGCTTCGCGCTGGTGTGCGTGTTGATGGCTTCGCAGAGTCTCAATCTGGGCGACATCGTGAATGGTCAAAAGGGTGGCTACGGTCTGCTCAACTGGTACATCGTGCCGTTGTTCCCGATGTTCATCGTGTACCTGATCTCCGGTGTGGCGGAAGCCAACCGTGCGCCGTTCGACGTGGCTGAAGGCGAGTCCGAGATCGTGGCGGGTTTCCATGTGGAATATTCCGGCATGACCTTCGCGCTGTTCTTCTTGGCTGAATACGCCAACATGATTTTGATCGCCTTCCTGACTTCCATCATGTTCATGGGCGGCTGGTTGTCCCCCGTGCCGTTCCTGCCGGACAGCATCGTTTGGCTGTTTGCCAAAGTGAGTTTTGTGCTGTTCCTGTTCCTGTGGTTCCGTGCGACTTTCCCGCGCTATCGTTATGACCAGTTGATGCGCTTGGGTTGGAAAGTATTTATCCCGCTGGCAATCGTCTGGGTGGTGGTGGTAGGTGCATGGATGCAGACGCCGTTGTGGGTCTGGTAAGCGTCGGAGAAGAATATGGAAAAGATTAAGCACTATTTCAAGACCTTCCTGTTGTTCGAGTTGCTCAAGGGCCTCGCGCTGACCGGACGTTATATGTTCGCGCGCAAGATCACTGTGCAATTCCCGGAAGAGAAGACCCCGCAGGGTCACCGTTTCCGTGGTCTGCATGCGCAGCGCCGTTATGCCAACGGTGAAGAGCGTTGCATCGGCTGCAAACTGTGTGAGGCGGTCTGCCCAGCATTGGCGATCAAAATCGCAGTCGCGGAACGCGACGACGGCACACGCCGTACCACGCAGTACGACATCGATCTGACCAAGTGCATCTTCTGCGGTTTCTGCGAAGAGTCCTGCCCGGTCGATGCCATCGTCGAGACACGCATCTTCGAATATCACGGCGAGAAGAAGGGCGACTTGTATTACACCAAACCGATGTTGCTGGCTGTAGGTGACAAATACGAGACGCAAATCGCCAAGGACCGCGCAGCGGATGCCAAATATCGCTAGTCGCTTTAGCGCCACTTGCTCCTGACTTAAAGAGGGTAGATAGATGAATTTTTTGGATGTGGTCTTTTATGTGTTCGCGGCGCTGACAGTGTTCGCCGGTATGGGCGTGATTACTGCGCGCAACCCGGTCAATGCAGCCTTGTTCCTGGTCTTGGCGTTCTGTAGTTCGGCCGGAATCTGGATGCTGCTGGAAGCTGAGTTCCTCGCCATCGTGTTGGTGTTGGTCTATGTGGGGGCGGTGATGGTGCTGTTCCTGTTCGTGGTGATGATGCTGGACATTAATCTGGTGCGTCTGCGCGAAGGTTTTTGGCGCTGGTTTCCGTTCGGTGCGGGTCTGGCCGGCTTGATGGTGTTCGAGATGATTTATGTATTGGGCGCGCGCCAGACTTCTGACACCGTGACCAATGTGGCGCATCCAGCCAACTACAGCAATACCAAAGAGCTGGGGCGTTTGCTCTATACCGATTACGTTTATCCCTTTGAGCTGGCGGCGGTGTTGCTGCTGCTGGCGATGGTGGCCGCCATCGCGCTGACCTTGCGCCGCCGCGTCGGTGTCAAGTCGCAGAACGTAGCCGAGCAAGTGCAGGCCAAAGCCGCAGACCGCGTGCGCATCGTCAAGTATATGCAAGACGGCGCGACCGATACCTCGGCCAAATAAGCCTAAGAGCTGATAACTAAAATACTGATAAGCAAAAACCTAGGGGAGTGAAAATCGCATGTTGACCCTGTCACATTATCTGGTACTGAGCGCGGTGCTGTTCGCCATCAGCGTGGTCGGTATCTTCCTCAACCGCAAGAATGTCATCGTGTTGCTGATGTCCATCGAGCTGATGTTGCTGGCGGTGAATACCAACTTTGTTGCCTTCTCGCATTATCTGAATGACACCTCCGGACAAGTGTTCGTGTTCTTCATCCTGACCGTTGCCGCCGCTGAGGCCGCTATCGGTCTGGCTATTCTGGTCGTGCTGTTCCGTAATTTGCGCACCATTAACGTCGATGATCTCGGCGGCTTGAAAGGTTGATGTGATGGATATTCAAACACTGTATTTGATCGTTCCTCTGGCACCCTTGTTCGGTGCGATTTGTGCCGGCCTGTTCGGCAAATGGTTGGGACGCAAGATGTCGCACCGCATCACCATCGCGATGGTGGGACTGTCGCTGTATGCAGCGGTTAAAATTTTCCTCGATGTGTTGGCTGGCCATAGTTTCGACGGCCCGGTTTATACCTGGTTAATCTCGGGTGGCACGTCATTCCATGTGGGCTTCCTCATCGACAGATTGACCGCAGTGATGATGCTGGTGGTCACTTCCGTCTCTTTGATGGTGCATATCTACACTATCGGTTACATGGAAGAAGATGACGGCTATCAGCGTTTCTTCAGCTATATCTCGCTGTTCACCTTCTCCATGTTGATGCTGGTGATGGCGAACAACTTTATGCAGTTGTTCTTCGGCTGGGAAGCGGTGGGGCTGGTGTCGTATCTGCTGATCGGCTTCTGGTTCAAGCGTCCGACAGCAATTTATGCCAACCTCAAAGCCTTCTTGGTCAACCGCGTGGGTGACTTCGGTTTCCTCCTCGGTATCGGTCTGGTGTTGATGGTGTTTGGTACGCTGAACTATGCCGATGTGTTTGCCAATGTCGCAGCCCATGCTGATGACATCGCGCCGATCGGTGGCATGCACGTCAACATGATTACCGCCATCTGTATCTTGCTGTTCATCGGTGCGATGGGTAAGTCGGCGCAGTTCCCCTTGCATGTATGGTTGCCCGATTCGATGGAAGGCCCGACACCAATCTCCGCACTGATCCACGCGGCGACCATGGTGACTGCCGGTATCTTTATGGTGTCGCGCATGTCGCCGATGTTCGAGCTGTCCGAGACCGCGCTGTCCTTCGTTATGATTATCGGCGCGATCACTGCCTTGTTCATGGGCTTCCTCGGCATCATCCAGAACGACATCAAGCGCGTCATCGCTTACTCGACTTTGTCGCAACTGGGTTACATGACCGTCGCTTTAGGTGCATCGGCTTACTCGGTGGCGATCTTCCACCTGATGACACACGCATTCTTCAAAGCCTTGCTGTTCCTGGGCGCAGGTAGCGTCATCATCGGCATGCATCACGATCAAGACATCCGCAACATGGGTGGGCTGCGCAAATATATGCCCATCACTTGGATTACTTCGTTGATTGGTTCGCTGGCTTTGATCGGCACGCCGTTCTTCTCCGGTTTTTACTCCAAGGACAGCATCATCGAGGCGGTCGAGTATTCACATATCCCCGGCCATACTTTTGCGTACATCGCGGTGCTGGCTGGTGTGTTCGTCACCGCCTTCTATTCTTTCCGCATGTACTTCTTGGTGTTCCACGGCGCAGAGCGTTTCGGTAAAGCGCATGACGACCACGCACAGGTTGACCATCACGCTGCTGATGCACATGCGCACGATGCTGCGACAGATTCCGCTCATGCCGATGCACATGATGCTTCGACAGGCTCAGCACAGGCGCATGACGGCGATCATGCCGAGGAGCAGGCTCATGCACATCACGGGCTGGCTCCCGGCCAGAAACCGCACGAGACACCTTGGGTGGTTTGGTTGCCGTTGGTGTTGTTAGCCATCCCTTCAGTGGTGATTGGTTATATCGTGGTCGAGCCTATGTTGTTCGGTAACTACTTCAAGGATGCAATTTATATCGCTGAACATCATGAAGCGTTGGCTGAAATGCATGCTGAGTTCAAAGGCGCGTTTGATATGGCGTTCCACTCGTTGCTCAGTGTGCCGTTCTTCTTGGCCATGGCGGGTGTAGCGACTTCGTGGTTCTTCTACATGAAGCGTCCCGATATTCCCGCAGCAATACAACAGCGTTTCCAGTGGGTGTACACCGTATTGGACAACAAATACTACTTTGACCGTTTCAACGACTGGTTCTTCGCCGGTGGCGCACGCGGCGCGAGTACCTTCCTGTCTCGCTTTGGCGATAAGGTGTTGATCGATGGTCTGCTGGTGAATGGTTCGGCGAATCTGGTCGGCAAAATCTCTGGCATCGTGCGTCGCTTCCAGTCGGGTTATATCTATCACTATGCGTTCACCATGATTACCGGTGTGTTCATATTATTGACTATACGTAATTGGTTTTAATTGGCGGTAGTGGTAAGCAGTGAGTGGCAATGGCGCTGCAAGTTTTTTCTACTTACCACTCAGGCACTTGGTTGCCGCTCCGCTCACCACTCATAAAGTATAAGGAATATCAGCATGATTTTTGGATTACCCGTGATTAGTGTCGCTATCTGGCTACCCATCGTGTTCGGCGTATTGGTATTGGCGACCGGCAACGATAAGAACGCACCGCTGGCGCGAGTTTTGGCATTGGTTGGAAGCGTGCTCGGTTTCCTAGTGACCCTGCCGCTTTACACCGGTTTTGATGTGAGCACCAGTGCCATGCAGTTCGAAGAAATGCACAGCTGGATCAACCGCTTTAACATCCATTATCACTTGGGTGTGGACGGCATCTCCATGTTGTTCATTTTGCTCAATAGCTTCTTTACACCGTTGGTCGTGCTGGCGGGTTGGAAGGTGATCGAGAAGCGCGTCGCGCAATACATGGCGGCCTTCCTGATTATGTCTGGCATCGTCAACGGCGTGTTCGCAGCACTCGATTCCATCCTGTTCTACGTATTCTGGGAAGCGATGCTGATTCCGATGTTTATCATCATCGGTGTGTGGGGCGGCCCGAACCGCGTGTACGCGGCGATGAAGTTTTTCCTCTACACCTTGCTCGGCTCGTTGCTGATGTTGGTTTCGCTGATTTACCTGTATCACCTGACTGGCAACAGCAGCTTCGATATTCTGGATTTCCAGCAATTGCACCACATTCCGCTGCAAGCGCAGATTCTGATTTTCGTCGCGTTCTTCTTCGCTTTCGCGGTAAAAGTGCCGATGTTCCCTGTGCATACCTGGTTGCCGGACGCGCACGTGGAAGCGCCTACTGGTGGTTCGGTGGTGCTGGCTGCCATCATGTTGAAGGTGGGGGCTTACGGCTTCCTGCGTTTCTCTATGCCCATCACCCCCGATGCCAGCCACAAACTGGCGGGCGTAATGATTGCGCTGTCCTTGATCGCCATCGTTTACATCGGTTTGGTAGCACTCAAGCAATCTGACATGAAAAAGCTGGTGGCTTATTCCTCCATTTCACATATGGGTTTCGTGACCTTAGGCTTCTTCATTTTCAATGCCTACGGTATGGAAGGTGCGTTGATGCAGATGTTGTCGCACGGCTTTGTCGCTGGCGCGCTGTTCCTGTGTATCGGTGTGTTGTATGACCGCGTGCACTCGCGTGAAATCGCTGCATACGGTGGTGTGGCCAACAAGATGCCGGTGTTTGCCGCATTCTTTATGTTGTTTGCCATGGCGAATAGTGGTCTGCCCGGTACCAGCGCCTTCGTCGGCGAGTTCATGGTCATCATGGGTACGGTCAAGGTCAATTTCTGGTACGGTTTTGCCGCTGCAAGTACGCTAATCTTCGGCGCGGCCTACACCTTGTGGATGTACAAGCGCGTGATCTTTGGCGCGGTAGCCAACCATCATGTTGCCGAACTGACCGATATTAATGGTCGCGAGAAATTGATTTTTATCATCCTCACGATTTTCGTGTTGGGCATGGGTGTCTATCCTTTGCCGTTCGGTGAGATATTGCATGTATCGGTAAGTGACTTACTGTTACATATGACTCAATCCAAGCTGTAAGCCCAGCGTAGCTTAAGAGGTGAATATGAATTTGATGGCGAATTTGATGCCCGCAGCAGCAGAGATTTTCCTGTTGGGGATGTTGTGTGTAATTCTGATCGTGGATTTGTTACTCAGTGAGAGCAACAAGATTTATAGCTATTTGCTGGTGCAAGTTACCCTGCTGGGTTGCTCCATCATCACCGTGGGTACGCATGTTGATGGCGTGGTGTATGCCTTCCACAACATGTATGTGGACGACCTGATGTCGGATGTATTGAAGCTGCTGACCTATCTGGCAGTCGCCATGATGATGGTCTATTCGCGCCAATACTTGATGTTGCGCGGATTGTTCACCGGTGAGTTTATGGTGTTGGCGCTGTTCGCTCTGTTGGGGATGAACGTGATGATCTCGGCCAACAACTTCGTCACCTTGTATCTCGGTCTGGAACTGTTGTCGCTGGCTTTGTACGCGATGGTTGCACTACAACGTGATTCCGCTGTGGCTACCGAAGCGGCGATGAAGTACTTCATCCTCGGCGCGCTGGCTTCTGGTTTGCTGCTGTACGGTATGTCTATGTTGTACGGCGCGACGGGTTCTCTGGACCTGCATGCCATGGCTGATGCAATCAAGCACGGCGTGCCGAACAAATCACTACTGGTGTTCGGTTTGGTGTTCATTGTTTCAGGATTGGCATTCAAATTAGGTGTAGTGCCTTTCCATATGTGGATACCCGATGTGTACCACGGCGCACCCACACCGATGACGATGTTGATCGGCTCCGCACCCAAGCTGGCCGCGTTTGCCTTTACTGCGCGCATCTTGGTGGAAGGTCTGCAACCGCTGGTGCACGACTGGTCCGGCATGCTGATTATCATGGCTGTGGCATCGATGGCCGTGGGTAACTTGAGCGCCATCGCGCAAACCAATCTGAAGCGTATGTTTGCCTACTCGACGATCTCGCACATGGGCTTCCTGATACTCGGTTTCATCGGTGGCGGCATCGAAGGTTATGGCTCTGCCATGTTCTACGCGGTGGCCTATGTGCTGATGACCTTGGGCGGTTTCGGCATGATTATGTTGTTGTCACGTGCTGGCTTTGAAGCCGACACCCTGAACGACTTCAAGGGTTTGAATCAGCGTAGTCCTTGGCTGGCCTTTATGATGTTGTTGCTGATGTTCTCTATGGCTGGCGTACCGCCTACCGTGGGTTTCTATGCCAAGTTCTCGGTACTCAATGCTATCGTGCAGACGGGGCACACCTGGTTGGCAGTGACTGCGGTAATCTTCTCGCTGATTGGCGCGTTCTACTACCTGCGTATCGTTAAATTGATGTACTTCGATGCACCACAGAGCCACGAGCCTATCCAAGTCGGTATGGATAGTGCATTCCTGATTAGCTTCAATGGGCTGGGCGTGCTGTTCTTGGGCATGATGCCCGGTATGTTGATGTCCATCTGTGCGGTGGCGGTACAGCAGTCGTTGCTGTTGCACTAAGAATTTGCGGTGTGTTGCGATGAATGCGACAGCAAGCATGACACGCACGGAATCGCTTAGCCCAGCATTGGTAGAGCGTTATCGTTACACCGTAGTAGCAGCTTGTTCACTGGCCATGAGTTTTTCCCTATTGGGATGGCTCATGGCCAGTTCGTATTTGGCGGTCGAGTTCGAATGGTTGGGCGTGGCACTCTGTCTGACAGTTTCAGCACTCAGTTTTATCCACTACCTGTTTTTGCGTGATTTCGTGCTGTTGCGCAGAGTGCAGCTGCTGTTCTTGTTGCTCTCGCCGTTGGTCGCACAGCTCAGCATGGAAAGCGGCAATGTCAGCGGCATCATTCTGTGGTCATTTTTAGCACCAGTGTCGGTCTCCATGATTGCGGCGCGCGAAGAGCGTCACGCGCAGTATTGGCTGCTGTCCTATATGGCGGTTGTACTCTCTTCCTTTATGTTGCCAGCGTTGCTGGGGCACAGTTCGCAATATGCGACCGACATCATCGTCGCCCATTTGTTGCCCATCAATCTGGCTCTGTTTACCTGCGTACTCACGCTGGCTTTGTATTACTCATTGCATCATCGCGGCAAGATTAATCAGTTGCGTAAACAGCAATATTTCAGCCTGCAACATCAGCATACGCAGTTGAATAGCGAGACTGCGCGTAAAGATGTGTTGCTGGGTAGCGTGTTGCCTGTGCGTATCGCGCAACGCATGTTGGCAGGTAGTGAAATGATTGCTGATGGCCACTCGGATGTGACTGTGATGTTCGCCGACATCGTGGGCTTCACCAAGCTGGCCGACAGCATGTCACCCAAACAGATCGTGCGTTTGCTTAATCAGTTGTTCTCGGGCTTTGACGAAATTGCCGAACGGCACGGACTAGAGAAGATTAAGACCATCGGCGACGCCTTTCTGGCGGTAGGCGGATTGGTCGCGCAAGGGGAGCATGCAGAAGACTATGTTGCGGCGACCTTGCGTGCCGCGCAGGATTTTCAGAATTATCTGCGCGAGCAGACCCAAGGGCAGTTCAATAATCGCGGTCTGGATATTCATATTGGTATTGCTACCGGCCCTATCGCAGCCGGTGTGATAGGCAAGATACGCCAGACCTACGATATTTGGGGTAACACTGTGAATCTCGCCAGCCGTCTCGCGGACAAAGCGACAGCCGGACAGATACTGGTAGATCCAACCACTTACAAACGCGTTTCCAGACAATTTGATTTCACCGAAATGGAAGTGATGACCCTTAAAGGGGGGCTGGAAATGAGTGTGTATCGATTGAATACGGCGGCTAGAAACCGTACACCTGATGCCGGCAACGTGTTAAAGATGCATGCATGATGTTGTCGCCCAGCTGCCCTCAGACTCCCGCCCGGTGCGGGAGTTTTTGTTGGTGCGGTGCAAACGTGTCAGAATGCTGCGCCTTAAAAGGAGGGTGTGATGGAGAGTCATTGGATATGGTGGCTGGCGGCTATCTTGTTAGTCATTGCGGAGATGTTCAGCGGTACGTTTTATCTGCTGGCACTGGCATTAGGCTTGGCGGCGGCTGGTCTGGCGGCACTGCTGGGGGTAGTGCTGTATGGTCAGGCGTTGACAGCGGCGTTGTTGTGCACGATCAGCGTGCTCGGCCTATATGTATGGAAACGTAAAGCTGCACCGGCTTCTGTGCAGAGCAACTTTAGCTATGACATTGGGCAAACGGTGCACATTGCTAGATGGACTGATGCACGCTGCGCCCGAGTAAGCTACCGAGGGGCGGAGTGGGATGCGCAGCTGGCCGCTGAGGCAACGAGTGATGCAGCCAAGCAGGCTTGGCGCATCAAGTCGATTGCAGGTTCGTTGTTAATCATAGAGTAGGGGGAGAGATGGATAGCATCGTCGTAGGGTTGGTAATCTTCGCGGCATTTTTAGCATTTCAGACGATCAAGATCGTGCCGCAACAGAACGCATGGGTGATCGAACGCTTCGGCAAATACAACCGCTCACTTGAACCTGGTCTGAACATCGTCATCCCGTTTATGGACAGAGTCGCCTATCGCCACAGGCTGACCGAGTTCCCTATCGATATTGCGCCGCAAGTTTGTATCACGCGCGACAACACTCAGGTGCAAGTGGACGGCGTGCTGTATTACCAAGTGACTGATGCCGCGCGCGCCAGCTATGGCACCTCCAATTATTTGGCGGCCATCACCATGCTAGCGCAGACTGCGTTGCGTTCCGAATGCGGTAAACGTGATTTGGACAAGCTGCTGGAAGACCGCGATGCCATCAACCGCACGGTGGTGTTCGCACTGGACGAAGCCAGTCCCAACTGGGGTGTGAAGGTGTTGCGCTACGAGATCAAAGACATCACGCCTCCGCAGCAGGTGCTCGCGGCCATGCAGAAGCAGATTACCGCCGAGCGTGAGAAACGCGCCTTAATTGCGCAATCGGAAGGCAAGAAGCAGGAAGAGATCAATCTCGCCGAAGGGTTGATGACCGCTTCGATACGCGAATCGGAAGGTACCCGCCAAGCCGCCATCAACAACGCGCAAGGCGAGGCCGAAGCTATCTTGTTAGTAGCCAAAGCCACCGCAGAATCGATACGCGTGGTGGCCGAAGCGATACAGAGCGACGGCGGTATGACTGCCGTTAACCTCAAGGTCGCAGAACGTTTCGTCGATGCCTTCGGCAACATCGCCAAACAAGGCAACACCATGATTATTCCCGGCAACGCCGCCGATATAGCGGGATTGGTCGCCACGGCCATGCAGGTTGTGAAGAAGACTTGACATCTGTGTCCGCTGAAGACGCAAATAACACGGACAAAATAGCCGATAAATTTTGTTCGTTTGATAAGTAGAAAGTCTGCAATGAATCTTGAAGAAACACGCATAGACGGCGCGCTGATGTATGACGGCGGCTTTATACAAGTGCACAAGGACAGTGTGCGACTACCGGATGGCACGACCAGCACACGTGAATACATCAAGCATCCGGGGGCGGTGGCGATACTGGCATTGCTGGATAACGGCAATCTGGTGATGGAGCGGCAATACCGCTATCCACCGCAGCGCGAGTTCATCGAGTTACCGGCCGGCAAGATAGATCACGGCGAGGACATCCTGGTTACCGCACAACGCGAGCTGCTGGAGGAGACCGGTTATGTGGCACGAGAGTGGACGCATCTGACTACCGCTTGGCCGTGTATAGGTTATGCCGACGAGCGCATGGAGTATTTTCTGGCGCGCGGGTTGACCTTGCAGGAGCGTAAGTTGGATGAGGGCGAGTTCCTCGAAGTGTTTGAGTTACCGCTGCGTGATGCCATGGATTGGATCAGGCAGGGCAAGATTAATGAAAGTAAGACTATCCTCGGCCTGTTCTGGCTGGAAAAGCACCTGCGCGACTGGCAGGCTTAGCATTTTCACATAGCACTCTCAAGTTTCCCCTCCGGCTGCCGATATAGTCATTGCAGTCGAAAGGAGGGTAGCGCCATTTATATCCATTGGGAAAAAAGCTTAGAGCTGGGTAACGACATGATCGATCTTCAGCATCGTATCTTGGTGCTGTTGTGTCGCAAGTTGGATATCGCGATCAAGACCCGTCAGCCCGAGCAGACGATACGCTGGATTATCGTCGAGCTGAAGAAGTTCACTGAATTCCATTTCATCAGCGAAGAGAATCTGATGCATGAGATTGGCTATCCCGGTGTTGGTGAACATGCGCTCATCCATACCGAGCTGCTGGTGCAACTGGAAATGATGCTGGCCAAGATCAGCCATCACCGCGAATTCCCAGAAGATCTTTTGTATTTTTTGAACAAATGGCTGGTCCAGCATCTAGCCCAAGAAGATTTAAAAATCGTGCAGCACTTACGTCTTGCAGTGCAGCGCCCGATAGGTGAGGAATTGTATGAGCAGTATTTGTTATGCCCCGGTCGGGACAAAAATGAGTAGGAGTGGAGAAATGAAAACAGAACAAATCGCCGATATGAAAGATGCCTTGTCCAAACTGGATAGTCTGCCGGCCATGCCCGCCATCGCGCAAAAATTGCTGCTATTGAAACTAGATACCGAGGAGGGTGAGGCGGAGTTTTTGCGTCTCATCGAACAGGATCCGCAGATCTCAGCCAAGATCATCGGCCTATCCAATTCGCCGGTGTATGGCACACGCAACGTGGTGTCTTTGTCCGAAGCGGTAGTGATGCTGGGCATGAACCGAGTCAAATCGGTTGCTATTGGTATTGCGGCGTTGTCCTCGCTGGGCAATGCGGCCGAGGGAAAATTTAGGAGCAAAGAGTTGTGGATGCATAGCCTCTCAGTAGCCATGGCGATGAGTACCATTGCTCGGGCAATGCCTGTGTATAACCGTCCCGCAGATGATCTGTTGTTCTTTGCCGGGCTGATGCACGACATTGGTTATATGGCGCTCAGCCATCTAGATGCTAAGAGCAGTGACAAGCTGCATGAGCAGTTGCAACAGACCCCGGCACGCATGAAGTTGAAGATTGAAGCAGCTTTGCTCGGTATGACGCATGCCGAGATAGGCGCGGAACTCGGTCAGCATTGGCATCTACCCGATGACATTGTTGCAGTGATACGTCACCATCATGGTGGCGGAGACCATACTAATCCCGAGATACCGGTACTGGTGCGACTGGTCTGGTTGGCCGAGCAAATGCTGGGCGAGTTTGGTTCACTCAAAGCCAAAGAGGAAGAGATACCGGAACTGAACTGGCTGTTGTTGGGCATAGATCCGGAGAGCGCAGAAGACATACGCCAACAAGTGTGTGAAGTCGCCATCCAGGCATGCCAGATGGCTGATTCATTCGACTAGGCGGCGTAAAACGCGCTAGGCAGAAATGCTTAGATTGCTTTAGCGAGTTGCGCGGCCTTGCCGATATAGGTTGCGGGTGATAGCTGCAACAGGCGTTGCTTTTCCGCTTCAGGAATTTCCAGTGTGTTGATAAAAGCCTGCAACGACGCGCGGTTGATACCGCTCTGGCCGCGCGTCAGTTCCTTGAGTTTGTCGTAGGCGTTTTCGATGTTGTAGCGGCGCATCACGGTTTGAATAGGCTCAGCCATGACTTCCCAGCTGGCGTTCAGATCGTCCGTGACACGCTGCGCATTCACTTCCAATTTATTCAAACCGCGCAAGCATGACTCATACGCCAACAGTGTGTAGCCCAAGGCCACGCCCATATTGCGCAATACGGTGGAGTCGGTCAGATCGCGCTGCATGCGCGATACCGGCAGCTTCTCGGACAGGTGACGCAGCAGCGCGTTGGCTACTCCTAGATTACCTTCCGAATTTTCAAAGTCGATCGGGTTGACCTTGTGCGGCATGGTTGATGAGCCGACCTCGCCCTTGACGACCTTCTGTTTGAAATAGCCCAGTGAGATGTAGCTCCAGATGTCGCGGTTCAAGTCGATCAGGATGGTGTTGATGCGCGCATAAGCATCGAACAACTCAGCCATATAGTCGTGCGGTTCGATCTGGATGGTGTAAGGGTTAAAGGTGATGCCGCGCGCGCTGACGAAACGCTCGGCAAACGCCGCCCAATCCACATCGGGATAAGCCGCCAGATGTGCGTTGTAGTTGCCCACCGCGCCGTTGATCTTGCCGAGAATTTGCGTGTCTGCCAGACGCTGCTGCGCGCGTTGCAAACGGTACACCACGTTGGCTAGTTCCTTGCCCAGTGTGCTGGGGGTGGCGGTCTGGCCGTGGGTGCGGCACAGCATGGGCAGGTCGGCGAGTTGATGCGCCAGGGCTTGCAAGCGACTGGTAAGCACCTTCAGTGCAGGCAACATCACTGCGTCGCGCGCGCTTTTGAGCATCATGGCGTGGCTCAGGTTGTTGATGTCTTCTGAGGTGCAGGCGAAGTGGATGAACTCCAATACTTTTGCGGTCTCAGCATGGCTCGACAGTTTTTCGCGCAGCCAATATTCCACCGCTTTTACGTCGTGATTGGTGGTGCGTTCTATGGTCTTGATGGCATGCGCGTCGTGCTCGGAGAAGTTCGCGTTCAATGCGTCCAGTGCGGCGATGGTCGCTGTGGAGAATGGCGCGATTTCTTGGATGTCCTGTTGTGCGCTGAGTGCTTTGAGCCATTCGATCTCGATCAACACGCGAAAACGGATCAGACCGAACTCGCTGAAGTAGGCGCGCAAGGCATCCACCTTGCCGTGGTAGCGGCCATCGAGCGGGGACAGGGCAGTGAGTTTGGTGAGTATAGTCATGGCGTGAGGACCTTCAAAACGAAAGCGCGCATTTTACGCGAAATGGATAGCTGCGCGCAGCTTCAGGTGTTGCTGATGTGTAGCGTACGCGTGGGATAGGCGAAGTCGGCACCGTGACGCGCAACGATTACGGCGGCCTGGAACAGCATGTCTTGCTTGGCGCGATGAAATTCTGCCAGCGCAGTGGTGTTGGTGCAGGCTATCAAGGTGAGATTCAGCGCGGAGTCGGCGAACTGATTAAACGCGACGATGATGTCCTGGCTTGCGTCCACGTTAGGATGACAGGCCAGCATGTTCTTGATGTCCGTGCTGATTGCTTCCAGTTTGTCGAGATCTTGGTAGCGCAGCCCCAGCGTCTCCTGGATGCGTTTGTGCGACATGCGCGTGGCGTTCTCCACGATGATGGACGTGAACAGCGCGTTTGGTACATACAGCATGGCCATATTGGCGGCGCGCAAACTGGTCTGACGCCAGCCTATATGTTCTACCCGCCCCTCAATTTCTTTGTCCGGTGAACGTATTTTGTCGCCCACATTGAACGGACGATCCAGATGCACCATCAGGCCGCCAAACAGATTGGCCAGCAGGTCTTTTGCAGCAAAACCCACCGCGATACCGCCCACCCCGCCGAAAGCCAGCACGCCGGAGATGCTGAAACCTAAGGTCTGCATAATCATCAGCACCGCAATCACCACCACCGCGATGCGCGCGATTTTGCCCAGCCCATCTACTGTGGTGCGGTCTACGTCTTTCCCGCTACCGGTGCGTTGCGCCACCACCTTATTGGCGATTTCACGTATCAGCTTGAACAAAAACCACGCGACGCAAACGATGAAGCCGATGTTGCGTAGCGGGGCCAGATATTCCAGCAACTGTTCGCCAGTCTGGCGGTGCACCAGATGCAGGAGAAAGGCCATCCCACCCAGCCAGATCAAGAGTGGTAAGGGTTTGCGTGCCGCCGCGATAAAGGCATCATCCCAGATGTTGTCAGTGTGTTCGGCTAGTGTGGCGGCGCGATTCAGCGCGCGGCTGGCAAAGAAATGCGCCGCCAAGGTGGCAACGATGACCAGCAGCAGGCGGATGATTTCTGGGCTGAGCGTGTTGTGCATATTATTGAATGATGCCACCGCCCAAACAGATCTCGCCATCGTAGGCAACGACCGACTGTCCGGGTGTGACTGCCCATTGGGCTTGCTCGAAAGTGTAGTGGGTGAGGGCATCGCCGAGGGCGATACGGCAGGCCGCATCCTGTTGACGATAGCGTGTCTTGGCTGCGTAGGTGCGTGTCAGGTCGGGCGACTGGCCGCTGATCCAGTGCATGTCCAGCACATCGACCTGCTGCGTGAGCAAAAGCGGATGGTCATGGCCTTGCACGACAATCAGGCGGTTGCGCTGCATATCTTTGGCGGCGACGAACCACGGCTCACCCGACGATTCCTTTGCGCCGCCTATGCCCAAGCCTTGGCGTTGCCCTAGCGTGTAAAAACTCAAGCCTATGTGTTGGCCCACCAATTGTCCTTCGGGGGTGAACATCTGCCCGGGTTGGGTGGGCAAGTAACCGCTCAAAAATTCGCGGAAGGGACGCTCGCCGATGAAGCAGATGCCAGTGCTGTCCTTTTTGGCGTGGTTGGATAGGCCGTGCTGCGCGGCGATACGGCGTACTTCCGATTTCAAGATATTGCCCAGCGGGAATATCGCTTTGGATAATTGCGCCTGATTCAATCGATGCAGAAAGTAGCTCTGGTCTTTGCTCGCATCGCTGGCTTTCAGCAACTGGAATGCGCCGTCCACTTCGCGCACCTGCGCGTAATGTCCGGTAGCGATAGTGTCTGCGCCGAGCGCAATGGCGTGCTCTAGGAATGCTTTGAACTTGATCTCGGCGTTGCACAGGATGTCCGGGTTGGGGGTGCGTCCGGCTTCGTACTCGCGCAGGAAATAACTGAACACACGGTCTTTATATTCCTTGGAAAAATTCACCGCCTCAATGGGGATGCCTATGGTGTCGGCCACCGACACCGCATCGAGCAAGTCTTGGCGCGACGAGCAGTACTCGCTGTTGTCGTCGTCTTCCCAGTTCTTCATGAACAGGCCGATCACGTCGTAACCTTGTTGCTTAAGCAACAGGGCGGTGACCGAAGAATCGACTCCGCCCGACATGCCGACCACGATGCGCTTGCTTTTAGTCATAGTGAGTAAGCAGCTCCAGTGGATAACGACGACCCGCGAGAAAGTCCTCTATACAACGCAAGATCAGCGGGCTGCGATGGCGCGCTTGGGTCGCGCGTATCTCCTCGGGACTCATCCACACCGCGCGGATGATGCCGGTGTCCAGTGGGCGTTGCGCTTCGTGTCCGGTGATGTCACCGGTGAATGCAAAGCGTAGATAGGTGGTGTCGGATTCTTCCGCATGCCAGCGATAGATGCCGAGCAAATGAGTGGGAGTGAAATGGTAAGCCGCTTCTTCCAGCGTTTCGCGCACTACGGCAGCGAGCAGCGATTCATCGGCTTCGAGATGGCCGGCAGGTTGGTTGAAGCGCACACCGTGCTTGGTTTCTTCTTCCACCAATAAAAATTTTCCGTCGCGCTCAATGACGGCGGCGACTGTGACATTGGGTTTCCAGACCATAAGTGAATATGCTTTCAGCAATAAAAAAGGCAGGGTCGCCCCTGCCTTTTTTAAGCTTACGCTTGATTACTTAGCAGCAGCTTTGTGATGCTTTTTGCCATGTTTTTTGGCTTTCTTAGCTGGCTTAGCTTCAGTTTTTTCTTCAGCCTTGGCAGTAGCAGTAGCAGTAGCAGTAGCAGCTGCTGGAGCTGCGGTTGTAGCGGCAGGAGCCGCTTTAGCTGGAGCTGCATCGGCAGCAACAGCAGAGAAAGTTACAGTAGCGAATACAGCTGCGATCAATGCGGACAAAATTTTGCTCATTGTGAACTCCATCTTTGTAAGTGATTGAAAAACGTTTATGACACTAGGTGTCGGCTGCATTAACGCTTCTATAAATCGTTTGGTTGACAGCTGCATCAACAAAACTTTTATTTGGTGCCGGGGGGGGGAATCGAACCCCCACGCCCTTTCAGGCACCGGATTTTGAGTCCGGCACGTCTACCAGTTCCATCACCCCGGCGAAGCGACGCGCATTATCCACAAAACATCTGGGCGCATCAAGCTACAATTACGTCTTTTTGCAAAATAACTTTATTCTATGCGTACCGATGAATTTGATTTTGCATTACCCGATGCCTTGATAGCCCAGCATCCACCTGCCTTGCGCGGGGCGAGCCGGATGCTGCATGTGCACGATGGCGTGTGCGCAGACCGGCGTTTCAGCGACCTGCTTGGCTTGTTGCGCGAGCACGATGTGTTGGTGATGAATGACACGCGCGTTATCAAGGCGCGCTTGTTCGGCACTAAGCACAGTGGTGGACAGATAGAGGTGATGGTCGAGCGGGTACTGGACGACCATGAGGTGCTGGCGCAGATACGTGCCAGCAAGTCCCCCAAGGCTGGTGGCCTGTTGCGCTTGGCCGATGCGCTGGATGTCGAGGTGCTGGGGCGTGTCGGCGAGTTCTATCACTTGCGCTTCCTGACGACCGAGCCGGTGCTGGAATTGCTGGAGCGTTATGGTCACCTGCCTTTGCCGCCCTATATCACCCATGCTGCGGACGGCGATGACGAGCAGCGCTATCAGACCGTGTTTGCCCGCGCGGCTGGCGCGGTCGCGGCACCCACGGCAGGTTTGCATTTTGACGAGGCTATGTTACAAGCCCTGCGCGATAAGGGCGTGCAGCTCGCTTATGTGACTTTGCATGTGGGGGCGGGGACGTTTCAGCCGGTGCGTGCCGAGTTTGTACATGAACATAAGATGCACAGCGAACGTTATGAAATACCACAAGCCACGCTGGATCACATCGCACAGGCGCGCGCTCGGCAGGGCCGGGTAGTGGCGGCGGGCACTACCAGCTTGCGTGCTCTAGAGAGCGCGGCGGCATCTGGCGCATTGCGCACTGGCTCGGGGGATACCGACATCTTTATTACGCCGGGTTATGCCTTCCGTGTGGTGGATGTGCTGCTGACCAACTTCCATTTGCCCAAGTCCACCTTGTTGATGCTGGTGAGCGCCTTCGGCGGCATGGATGTTTTACGTGCTGCGTATCAGCACGCCGTCACGCACGAATATCGTTTTTTCAGTTACGGCGATGCGATGTTGATCGAGCGAGAATCGTCCACGAAAGACACCAACAGCACGAAAAATAAAGTTTGATGTTGCATTTTTAATTTCGTGTTTTTCGTGTCGTTTGTGGCTAAATGTTTTTTTAGCTACGGCAATGCGATGTTCATCGAGCGAGAAGAATCAAGCCTAGTTCACGAAAAGCACCAACAGCACGAAAGAAGCATTATAAACATTTGAGTGTCGTGCTTTTAATTTCGTGTCTTTTGTGTTTTTCGTGGCAGAACATTTTTGAACTTCAGTTTCAAGTTAAGGAATCAAGTAATGCAATTTGATCTATATAAAACCTCAGGTATGGCGCGACGCGGGCAACTTACCTTGGCGCACGGCACGGTGCAGACACCGGCCTTTATGCCAGTGGGTACTTACGGCACGGTCAAGGCGATGTCGCCGCAGGAGTTGCGTGACATCGACGCGCACATCGTGCTGGGTAACACCTTTCATCTGTGGCTGCGTCCTGGCTTGGAAGTGATCGCCGCGCACGGTGGTCTGCACAAGTTCATGGGCTGGGACGGTCCTATCCTGACCGACTCGGGCGGCTTCCAAGTGTTTAGTTTGGGAGCGTTACGCAAGATCACTGAAGAAGGCGTGAAGTTTTCTTCCCCAGTGAACGGCGACAAGTTGTTTCTCACGCCAGAAGAATCGATGCGCATCCAGCGCGTGCTCAATTCCGACATTGTGATGATCTTCGACGAGTGCACGCCGTTTCCCGCCACCGTGCGTGAGGCAACTGACTCGATGCGTTTGTCGCTGCGCTGGGCGGCGCGCTCCAAAGCCGCGCATGGCGATAATCCCAACGCCCTGTTTGGCATCGTGCAGGGCGGTATGTATGAGGAGCTGCGCGATGAGTCGCTGCGCGGCCTGAGCGACATTGGTTTCGACGGCTATGCCATCGGCGGCTTGTCGGTGGGCGAACCCAAAGAAGATATGCTGCGTATCCTCAAACATACTGCGCCGCAACTGCCACAGGACAAGCCGCGCTACTTGATGGGGGTGGGCACGCCAGAGGACATTGTCGCCGCCGTGTCGCAAGGCATAGATATGTTTGACTGCGTGATGCCGACGCGTAATGCGCGCAATGGCATGTTGTTTACTCGGCATGGCGACATCAAGATCAAGAATGCGCAATACCGTTTGGATACGCGCCCGCTGGATGAGGCATGCACTTGCTACACCTGCCAGAATTTCAGTCGTGCTTATCTGCATCACTTGTTCCGTCTGAAAGAGATATTGAGCGCGCGCCTTAACACCATCCATAACCTGCATTACTACCAGCAACTGATGCAGGAAATACGTGCCGCTATCGAGGCTGATGATTTTGCCGGCTTTGTCGAACGTTTCCAGCAGCGTCGTGCCGGCTTGTCATTAGAATAAAATGCGCTTCATGTTAGAATGCGCGGCTTTTTTCAACTTGGAGAATCATAAAGATGTTTATCAGTAATGCTTACGCGGAAGGCGCTAATGCTGCCGCAGCTGGTGGTGTAATGGATTACCTGCCTTTGATCGCACTGGTTGCAGTGTTCTATTTCCTGGTATTGCGCCCACAATCCAAGCGCGCCAAGGAGCACAAGGCGATGATGGAAGCGCTGCAAAAAGGCGATGAAGTCGTGACCAGCGGTGGCGTAGTGGGTCGTGTGACTAAGGTTTTCGATGAGTACGCGAGCGTAGAGCTGGCTGAGAATATGGAAGTAAAAGTGCAGAAAATCGCTATCTTGAGTGTGTTGCCTAAAGGCACACTGAACGCCATCAAGTAATACGTCTTACGCCAAATAATAAACCGGGGTTTCCCCGGTTTATTATTTGGCGGATATGCCTAGTAAGAATTTGTCGAGGTCGTTATGAACCGTTATCCATTGTGGAAAAATCTGCTGATCCTAGTCGTGTTGCTGACTGGTTTGATCTATACCATGCCGAACTTCTTCGGTGAATCGCCTGCGGTGCAAGTGTCTCCTGTTCGTGCCAGCATCAAAGTGGACGACGCTTTGCGTGCCAAGGTGGCCGATGCGCTCAAAGCCGCGTCGCTCAATCCAGACATGCTGAGTTTGGAAGGTAATAGTGTGAAAGTGCGTTTCGCCGATACCGACACACAACTCAAGGCTAAGGATGTAATCATCAAGCAGTTGGGCGAAGATTATGTGGTGGCACTGAATCTGGTGTCACGTTCTCCGCAATGGCTGACCAATCTGCATGCACTGCCCATGTATCTGGGGCTGGACTTGCGCGGCGGCGTGCATTTTCTTTTGCAAGTGGACATGAAAGCTGCGCTGGATAAGGCTTTGGAGGCGGCGACCGGCGATATGCGTAGTGCTTTGCGCGAACAGAATATCGCTTATTCGGGCGTGAGTCGCGACAGCGAAATGCTGACTATCAAGTTCCGTGATGCAGAGGCGCGCAGCAAGGGAGAGGCTGAGTTGAAGCAACGTTTCTCTGATTACGCACTCACTGACAAAGAGCAAGGCGGTGACTATCTGTTGTTGGCCAAGCTCACCGTAGTGGCGGAACGCCGCATTCAGGAATCTGCTGTACAGCAGAACTTGCTGACCTTGCGCAATCGCGTTAACGAGCTGGGCGTAGCCGAGCCGGTCATCCAGCAACAAGGTGTGGATCGCATCGTGGTGCAATTGCCGGGTGTGCAGGATACCGCGCGTGCCAAGGACATCTTGGGGCGCACTGCGACTCTGGAAGTGCGACTGGTCGATGATGAGCATTCCTTCAGTGAAGGTGGCATCGTGCCGTTCGGCACGGAAGCGTTCAAGGATAGAGAAGGCCGTACCTTGTTGGTCAAGAAGCAGGTACTGCTGACGGGTGAGCGCATCAATGACGCGCAACCCGGTTTCGATAATCGCGACAACGAGCCGGCTGTGCACTTGAATCTGGATGGCGTGGGCGCGCGCAAGTTCAAGGAAGCGACGCGCGAAAACGTGGGCAAGCGCATGGCGATCATCTTGTTTGAAAAAGGCCGTGGCGAAATCGTCACCGCGCCGGTGATACGCGAAGAGATCGGCGGTGGCCGAGTGCAAATTAGTGGTCGTATGACCACGGAAGAGGCGCAGGATACTTCGCTGCTGCTGCGTGCCGGTGCGTTGGCTGCACCGATGGAGATCGTCGAAGAACGTACCGTTGGCCCTAGTCTAGGTGCGGACAATATCTCGCGCGGCTTCAACTCGACCAAGATCGGCTTCATGATGATCGCAGTGTTTATGGTCGCCTACTACCTGATGTTCGGCACCATCTCGGTGTTTGCACTGGCGGCTAACTTGCTGTTGCTGGTGGCCTTGTTGTCCATGCTGCAAGCCACACTGACTTTGCCAGGTATGGCGGGTATCGCGTTGACGTTGGGTATGGCGATCGACTCCAACGTGCTAATCAATGAACGGATTCGTGAGGAGCTGCGCAACGGCATCAGTCCGCAAGCCGCTATTCATGCGGGTTATGACAATGCTTTCGCCACCATCGTGGACTCCAACATCACCAACCTGATCGCCGGTATCGCGTTGTTCCTGTTTGGTTCCGGCCCGATTAAGGGCTTTGCGGTGGTGTTGTGTCTGGGCATTCTGACTTCGATGTTCAGCGCCGTGCTGGTATCGCGCGCGCTGGTCAATTTGATGTACGGCAGCAAAGCGCGCATCAGCAAAGTCGCAATAGGTTAAGGAGTAGCACATGGAATTCTTCAAGATTAAACACGATGTCCCGTTCATGAGTTACGGGAAGATCACCACCAGTATCTCGCTGGTCACCTTCTTGTTCGCAGTGTTCTTCCTTGCCACCAAGGGCTTGAACTTCGGCGTCGATTTCACCGGCGGCACGGTCATGGAAGTGCATTACGCCCAGCCTGCCGACTTGAATAAAGTTCGCGAGCAGCTCGCCAAGAGCGATCTGGCCGATGCGCAGGTGCAGAACTTCGGTTCCAGTCACGATGTGTTGATTCAGATACCGCTCAAGGCGAACAAGGCGGGCGCCAAGCTGAGCGACGAAGTGATGGCTAGTCTGCATCAGCAAGATGCAGCGGTCGAGATGCGCCGCGTCGAGTTCGTTGGTCCGCAAGTCGGCAAGGATCTGGTTGAGAACGGCGCGATGGCGTTGTTGCTGGTTAGCTTGGGTATCGTCGGTTATCTGTGGATACGCTTCGAGTGGAAGTTTGGCCTGTCCGCCATCATCGCGAACTTGCACGACGTGGTTATCATCCTGGGCTTCTTTGCCTTCTTCCAGTGGGAGTTCTCGCTGTCCGTATTGGCTGCGGTATTGGCGGTGTTGGGTTATTCGGTGAACGAATCGGTGGTGGTGTTCGATCGTATTCGCGAAAACTTCCGCAAGATGCGCAAGGCAGAGACCGCTGAGATCATCGACAACGCCATTACGCGTACCATGTCGCGCACCATCATCACCCACGGCAGCACGCAGATGATGGTGGGCGCGATGTTGTTTATGGGGGGTGAGACGCTGCATTACTTTGCCATGGCGCTGACCATCGGCATCTTGTTCAGTATCTATTCTTCGGTGTTGGTGGCCAGCCCCTTGTTGATGATGTTCGGTGTGTCGCGCGACGACTTCATTAAGCCGGAAAAGACCGAGGCTGAAGAAGTGCTGCCATGATCGATCTCATTCTGCATCTGGATACCCATCTATTGACCATGGCGCATGAGTATGGCTATTGGGTATACGGTATTTTGTTCCTGATTATCTTTGCCGAGACCGGCTTGGTGGTCGCGCCTTTTTTGCCGGGTGACTCGCTGCTGTTCGTGGCTGGAGCTTTATGTGGCTTGGGGGCTTTGCAGATGGAGTGGCTAATGCCCGTCTTGATGCTGGCTGCGGTCAGTGGTGATAACACCAACTACTGGGTAGGGCGCATCTTGGGCTTGCGTCTGTTTGATCTATTCATCGGAAAATTCATCAAACACGAGCATCTGGATAAGACCCGTGCGTATTACGAGGTGCACGGCGGCAAGACCATCATCTTCGCGCGCTTCCTGCCTATCGTGCGCACCTTTGCACCCTTTGTGGCGGGCATAGGCTTGATGCGTTATCCAATGTTTGTGATGTTCAGCGTGCTGGGCAGCGTGGCGTGGATTAGTTCTTTGACGCTGGCCGGTTACTTTTTTGGCAACATCCCTGTGGTGAAAAACAATCTGACGGTGATTATCCTGGTGGTCATTTTCATCTCGTTTCTGCCAGCGATCATTGAGTTCATCAAACACAAGCGCAAACGCGCCGCTTAGATTAGTGGCGGCATAAAAAAAGCAGTCTGCTGTGCTAGCAGGCTGCTTTTTATTGGCAAGGTAGCGGTGAGTGTGTCAGCAAATTACTTAAACTGAACGCACCGATGCAAGTGTGCGGGTCAGTCTAGATTGATTTCAGTTGCCAGCGCAGTACTGGTGATTTCAAAGCTACCCATGATCTGTTGCCAATCGTCACCTTGATGCGTGCCGATATATTCCATGAACGAGGCATCGGGATCATTCAGCAGGATGCCTACTGCGTAACCCGAGATATTGTCACGCAGTTTCAGCAGTGCATCGTATTTTGTGCCGCTCGCTAAGGCGTCGTTGAGTAATATCGGTGCGCGCTCGAAGTAAATCTTAGGAATTTCTAGGCGTAGGGCTGCGGTAAAGTCGGTGCGTATCGCTGCCTTGGCATCGCCGTAACTACGAAAGTCTGAGTAATGGCCGAATGGGGTGATCTCGAAGTACTGCTGCAACGGCGGTGTCTCACCACGTTCATGGGCGGTTTCGAAAGCATTCTCTACTTCGCCTCTGCTGCCAGCTTTCAATCGTATGCGGATCATGAGCGCTTCGGATATGCCTGAAAATCCATGAGCCTGAAAATAATGCACGATACGTTCAGCTGCTTCATTTGCCTGCATAGTGGGAGTGTTCTTCATCGCTATTGCCCCTTGGAAAGGTGCGCAGTTTACCTAAAGCGCATGGGAAACGCACGGATTCGGCAGTGTTGATGTGGTGCGGTTTGATTGCTGGTGTGCATGCTTTTCTCTGCTACGGGTAGAATCTGTGTTCACCATTTTTGATGTCGTCCATGAATATCGAATTCCACAATATGTCAGCTTACCTGAACCATCCTGTGATGCTGTTGCTGATATTTTTTGCGGCCAGTTTCATGATGGTCTGGCGTCTCCATGCGATGGAGAACAAGGGGTTCGAAGGCACCGTGTTGGGCACGTTAATCATGCCTTATTGCTCGGGCTTCGCAAATCTGATTTTTGCCTATGTGATGAGTAGTAACGCGAGCAATGGCAGCTTGGTCATCGAGAACTGTTTAGTTAATAACGTCACTAATCTGACTTTATTGTTGGGGCTTGCGGCGATTTTTGGTTCGGCTGCCGCGCTACAAAAGGGGAGCACCAAATCCAAGGCGAAGGCGCACGCAGAATTTCAGCGTATCAACAAGCTCAATCTACTCTTTACCTTGATCGCCTTGTTCTTGTTCACCGGTACGCTATGGGCCTTAGCCAAGGATGGCGTACTAGACCTTTACGATGGTTTGGTGCTGGTCGGACTGTTCGTGTTCTGGCAGGTGTTGCATGTGTTCGAAGTGTTGAAAGACAACATCCGCAAGAGCCGCTCCTTCCATTGGTCACTGTTGATTGATGTCGTGTTATTGGCGCTCAGTGCTTACGGTGTTTATTACGCAGTCGATCATTTGGTGAGCTGGGTCGCGACCAATCATAACCCCTACCTAAGCTTCGCCAAGCTGGGTTGGTTCAGTGGCCTGTTGATGGTGGTGCCCAATGCTTTCCTTGCTCTGTATTACACGCGCTTGGGGAGGCAAGATATCGTGTTGAGTTCGCAGGTGGGTGACGGACATATCTGCATCCCCATGTGTGTAGGACTGTTTGCGCTGTTCAGTCCGATTCATGTTCCCGCATTTTTTCAGACAGGTGCTTACATCATTTTGGGCGCTGGTGTTGTGCACTTCGTATGCGTTGCGATGATCGGACGCATACCGCGTTTTGTAGGAGGCGCGCTGCTGGCGGTTTACGCGCTGTTTTTGTATCGAGGCTTGATCCAGTGAGGAAGCTAGGCATGCCAATCAGTTTTCTGCTGACACAGGACGAATTGATGGGCAGTTCACCTTGCAGGGCGAGTAGCGCTATGGATATTTAGAAAAGGAGGTCAAGGTGCAAAAAATCGATATGCAAGAGATCGAACAGCAACATAAGCAACTTATCGCGCTGCTAAATGAATTGAACGCCGCAGCAAAGCGTTGGGAGTCGCGCGAGACGCTGTTGCGCATGATAGAAGCAGTGATTGCCTATACAAAATTGCATTTTTCGACTGAAGAACAGTTGATGCTGCAGTGCGCCTTTCCTGGGATAGAGAGCCATAAGGCGCTGCATCAGCAGCTCGTAGCGGATGTGCTACATCTACAGGGAAAACTTGAGTATGTGGGCGAGAAACAGTTTACCGAATGGTTCGATCATTGGCCTTTTGCCCGAGTATTGGCGCACATCCAGTATGCGGATAAGCAGCTGGAAAATCATATCGCCAAGTTGTAGTTAGCTATGATGTAGAAGAGGCGCAACATCAGCGGCTTCCTAAGCATAGTGTTGAGAAATGACAACGCCCTTCACCAAGCATGCGGTGAAGGGCGTTGTCTTGTTGCGGGCTAGCGACTAGCGACCGCGCCTTGCTGCTGGACGTGGCGAGAACAGGGCAGGTTGTGGCATAGCCTGATGGCGCGCCGCTTCTGAGAGGTGTTTATTACCTTCTGGTTTGGCCGCAGGACGCGCTTTGCTGGTCGCCACATTGTTGTTGCGTGCCTGCGGGTCACGCGGCTGTTGCGGGCGACCTTGCGCATCGCGCGGTGGGCGTGTTTTTTGGCCTTGCCCCGCGCGTGCTTGCTGACCACGGTTAGCCGCTGCGGCGGTGGTGTTGCCATGACGCTTCTGGCCGTGTTGTGGACGCGGCGGGCGTGGTGCTTCAGGGGGCAAGTTGGTCGGTGCGACGAAGCTCTCTATGGTTACGCGCGGGATTTGCATCTTAATCAGACGCTCGATGTTTTTCAGATGCAATGCCTCTTCGTTATCCACTAGCGAAATAGCGGCACCGTTGCTGCCCGCGCGACCGGTACGACCGATGCGATGTACGTAATCTTCCGGCACATTGGGTAACTCGAAGTTGACCACGTGCGGCAGCAGGTCGATGTCCAAGCCGCGTGCCGCAATGTCGGTGGCAACTAACACCGGCAGGGCACCAGCCTTGAATTCAGATAGTGCCTTGGTACGCGCGGACTGGCTTTTGTTGCCGTGGATGGCGGCGGCAGGGATGCCGTCAGCCGCGAGTTTCTCGGCCAGACGATTGGCACCGTGCTTGGTGCGGGTGAACACCAGCACCTGCTTCCAGTCGTTGTGTTTGATGAGGTGTGCGAGCAAATGGCTTTTGAGCTTTTGCGGAATCAGATGCACGCTTTGTGCGACCAGTTCCGAGGTGGTGTTGCGGCGCGCTACTTCGACATAACCAGGGTTATGTAGCAGGCCATCGGCCAGTGTCTTGATCTCGTCAGAGAAGGTTGCGGAGAACAAGAGATTTTGGCGTTGCTTAGGCAATAACGCGAGGATTTTGCGGATGTCGCGGATGAAGCCCATGTCCAGCATGCGGTCGGCTTCGTCCAGCACGAAGATTTCCACGCCCGACAGATCTAGCGTTTTTTGCCCGACATGGTCGAGCAAGCGACCGGGGGTGGCGACCAGAATATCGACCTGACTGCGCAAGGCTTTGATTTGCGGATTGACGTTCACGCCACCGAACATGCACATGGATTTGAACGGCAGATATTTGCCATAGGTCTGCACGGATTCTTCCACTTGCGCGGCGAGTTCGCGCGTCGGGGTGAGGATCAGACAGCGCGGTTTGCCTGCTGCCGGAGTCACAGATTTTTCCGACAAGCGCTGCAAGATAGGCAGTGTGAAACCGGCGGTCTTGCCGGTACCGGTCTGAGCACCAGCCAGTAAATCTCCACCGCTCAACACGAGGGGAATGGCCTGCGCTTGAACGGGAGTGGGAGTGGTGTAACCAGCATCAGTGATGGCGCGTAATAACGGTGCAGCCAGATTGAGACTGGCAAAGGTGTTTTCTTGGGACAAGGGTTTACTCCAGCGACGGTCTGCCACGTCGTGCGGCACCAATCGAGACTGACGAATGAGGTTGGTAAAAGATTATATTAAACAAGCCGCTACGCTGATTGGCGGGCGCAGGGTGCGCGCATTATACCTGCATAGTCGGGTGAAGGCGGCATTAACGACGTGACGGTACAGCAGATGGCGAGGCTGACCAAGGGGCGCACACTGCCAACGCTGGTATGACTTGGGCGTTGCGGGGTGTGCCCCCTCTAGTGCTAGACCTCGCTGCTTACGATGAGCGCTATAGGAGCCAAACAGGCCGCAGATAGTACGCCTATGATTAACCAACGAAATGCCAGAGCGACCTTTTGTCCTGCTTTGGTGAGAGTACGTCTCATGATGATCTCCTTAAGTTAGATGTGGTTTAGTTGCGGCTGTGTGAACCGTAGATATAGTCTTTTAAGTCTGCAATCAGATGGTTGGTGCGCAGCAGAATGGAGCGCATGTTGTAAATCATGCCATCTATAACGTGACACATTAGCGCGGGATGAGTGCGCACTAAACCATCGAACTGTTCATGCGACATGCTGAGTATTTGCGTGTCACTTTCAGCGTATAAATTCGCTGCGCTCGAATGGGGGCTGCCATCGACCAAGTCGCCGGGCTTAAGGATGCAAACTGTTGATTCCCCTACGCCATGAGGTACTTTTACACTGATCGTACCGCGCGCCAAGATCGCGAACTGGTTGGCATCAGCCGCATCCGTATTATTGATGGAGGTGCCCGGGGCATAGCTGCGCGATTGGCAAACGGCGGCGATTCTGTATAGGCCGGTATCGCTTAGGTTTTTAGTTACGGGTGAGGCTTGCAATGTTTTAATCACGTCCGGCATGGTTTTACTCCTGCTACTGTTGGATAGGCGTTGATGCGTACCTGAAGTTGTGTCGCTATTGCGAAGGATGTCACCTTAATTGATTGATTGGAAAATAAAAATATGCCTGAATGCCTAGCCTGTTCGGTCTAGTCTTGAAGTGTCGGCTTAGTTATTCGCTTGCTGTGGGATGGGATATTTCAAGAGTGGGCAGGGCTGCTCTATTACCGCCCTGCTCAGGTATAATGCGCCCCTTTCAAAATTTACCTGTCTAGGGAGTCGTTATGCCTATCTATGCCTACGCCTGCTCAGCATGCGGCACACAAAAAGACGTGATGCAAAAGATGAGTGATGATCCGCTCACAATCTGTCCAGAATGTGGCAAAGCAAGTTTTGCCAAACAACTGACCGCCGCCGGTTTTCAATTGAAGGGGGATGGTTATTACGTGACGGATTTCAAAAACGGTCATTCCTCCAAACCCGCTTGTCCACCCTGCGCAGCATCCGGCTCTTGTCCGGTGGCTGGTTAAGTTTCAAGCTAGGATGAAGAAATACCTCATCACGGGGCTGTTGGTCTGGGTACCTTTGGGCATCACCTTCTGGGTGCTCAATCTCACCATCAGTACCATGGATCAAACGCTGTTGTTATTGCCGTCCAGTTGGCAGCCTGACAATCTGCTGCCCTTTCATATCCCCGGCCTTGGTGTGATTCTGACGCTGGTGGTGGTGGCGGTGACCGGCCTACTGATGCGCAACGTGTTCGGCCAGATCGTGCTGCGCTATTGGGAAGGTGTGTTGTTGCGCATTCCCTTTGTCAACACAGTCTACAAAGGTGTGAAGCAGGTCAGTGATACGTTGTTGTCCGGTAACGGCAACTCCTTTCGCAAGGTGTTGCTGGTGCGTTACCCGCATCCTCAAGCGTGGTCTTTGGCGTTTCAGACCAGTGTGCCCGGTGAAGTCTCCGGCAAATTCGACGAGGAGTATGTCGCGGTATTCATTCCCACCACTCCCAGTCCGGTCAACGGTTTTTACTTCTTCATCCGCAAGGCGGACACCATCGAGTTGGATATGACCGTAGATGTCGCGTTGCGTTCTATCGTTTCCATGGGCGTGGCGGCGGATACCGAGACGGGCAAACACGCTGCATTTATTTCTAATACTTAACAATCCATTTAATTCATCAGACATGCGTACACATTATTGCGGCTTACTCAACACCGACCAACTCGATCAGACCGTCAGCATCTGCGGCTGGGCGCACCGCCGCCGCGACCACGGTGGGGTGATTTTTATCGACCTGCGTGACCGTGAAGGTCTGGCACAAGTGGTGTGCGATCCCGACCGCGCTGAGATGTTCAAGATTGCCGAATCGGTGCGTAGCGAGTTCGTGTTGCGCGTCACCGGTAAGGTACGTCGTCGTCCTTCCGGCACCACCAATGCCAACATCACTAGCGGTGAGATCGAGATTCTGTGCCACGAGATCGAGGTGTTGAATACCGCCGTCACGCCACCGTTTCAGTTGGATGACGAAAACATCTCCGAGAACGTGCGCCTGACGCATCGCGTGATTGATTTGCGTCGTCCGCAGATGCAAAAAAATATGATGTTGCGTTACAAGGTCGCGATGGCCTTCCGCCGTTTTCTTGATAGTCGCGGTTTCATCGACATTGAGACACCGATGCTGACCAAATCCACTCCGGAAGGTGCGCGCGATTACTTGGTGCCGTCGCGTGTGCATCCGGGTGAGTTCTTTGCGCTGCCGCAATCACCGCAGTTGTTCAAACAGATGCTGATGGTGGCGGGCTTCGACCGTTACTATCAGATCACCAAATGTTTCCGCGACGAGGATCTGCGCGCTGACCGTCAGCCCGAATTTACCCAAGTCGATATTGAAACTTCCTTCCTCAATGAGACACAGATTACCGCGCTGACTGAAGATCTGATACGCACCGTGTTCAAGGAAGCCTTGGGCGCGGATTTGCCCGACCCTTTCCCTCGTATGACGTACGGTGAGGCGATGGCGCGTTTCGGTTCGGATAAGCCCGACATGCGCGTGACTTTAGAGTTGACCGAAGTCACCGACGTGCTTAAGGACGTGGCCTTCAAGGTGTTCGCTGGTGTGGCGAATTCTGCCAACGGTCGCGTGGCGGCGTTGCGCGTGCCCGGTGGTGCGGCATTCACGCGCGGCGAGATCGACGAGTACACCAAGTTCGTCGGTATTTACGGCGCAAAGGGTCTGGCTTACATCAAGGTCAATGACATCACGCAATTGAACGATACCGGCTTGCAATCACCCATCGTGAAGAATCTCCACGAAGTGGCACTGAAGGAAATTATCGCGCGCACCGGTGCACAGAATGGCGACATCATTTTCTTCGGTGCAGATAAAGAGAAAGTGGTCAACGATGCCCTCGGTGCGTTGCGCGTCAAGATTGGTCACGAGAAGGGACACGTCACTGGCGACCAGTGGAAACCGTTGTGGGTAGTGGACTTCCCGATGTTTGAATACGACGAGGAAGGCCAGCGTTGGAACGCCTGCCACCATCCGTTCACCGCGCCTAAAGATGAGCATTTGGCACTGTTGGAAAGCGATCCGGGCAAATGTTTGGCTAAAGCTTACGACCTCGCCTTGAACGGCTGGGAGCTGGGCGGTGGCTCGGTGCGTATCCACAAGGCCGAGGTGCAATCGGCCGTGTTCCGCGCATTAAATATTGGTGCGGAAGAAGCGCAATTGAAGTTTGGTTTCTTGCTCGATGCCCTGCAATACGGCGCACCTCCGCACGGTGGTCTAGCCTTCGGTTTGGACCGTATCGTCACGATGATGACCGGTGCGGAATCGATACGCGACGTGATTGCCTTCCCCAAGACCCAGCGCGCGCAATGTTTGTTGACTCAAGCGCCGAGCGGCGTGGACGAAAAACAGTTGCGCGAACTGCACATTCGCCTGCGTCAGCCTGCTGTCGTTGAAGCTGGCAAGGAATAAATATGTTGCGTGGTCTGCGGTTACTGTTGGCGGTCTTGTTGGTGTTGGCAGGAGCCGCGCAGGCGTATCAATGGCAGTCACATCAACATGAATCCGCAGACCATGCGAGTCAGACTCAAAGCAATGCGCAGTCAGACTCGATCAACGTAACGGAACTACCGAATGAGGCGCGTGACACTTTGCGTGCCATCAAGCAAGGTGGCCCGTTTGAGTTTGATCGTGACGGCGTGGTGTTCAGTAACTTCGAGCGTGCGTTACCCAAACAAGCGCGCGGTTATTACCACGAGTACACGGTCAAGACCCCCGGTGTGCGTAGTCGCGGTGCGCGCCGCATCATCAGCGGCAGTGTTGGCGAGTACTACTATACGAGTGACCATTACCGAACTTTCTTGCGTATCCGGGAGTGACTATGGATTCATGGGCAGAGCAACTTACAGATGTGGCGCGGGCGGGTAGCTATCGACTCGCTTGTAGTTTGAGTGAGTTGTATGACAGTGCCGCTCAAGCCGGTTTAACCGTACTGGAAATCCCTTTGCAGGGTGTAAAGGGCAAGCAGAGTTTTATTGCCGTCTGCGCTGCGGCAGTGCAGGCGGGTCCGGATTTCGGTGATAACTGGGATGCCTTGGCCGATGTTTTGTGTGACCTCAAGCCCGCAGCAGCGAGGGGGTATGTGTTGCTGTTGCGCGACGCTAGCGATAGCTTGGGGTTGTCTGCTAACGATAGGGAGATTGCTCAGGATATATTGGCCGACACGGTGTTGTTTTGGCGTCAACGCAACAAACCATGTTGGATTTTTTACGCATAGGATGACGCAATACAAACGACCGGTTTCGGTATTGGTGCTGATCTATACAGCGTCTGGTGCAGCAGGAAGGCCCGAACAAGCGGGCGATATGGAAGTGCTGTTATTGGAGCGTGCCGATCATCCCGGTTATTGGCAATCGGTGACTGGCAGTGTGGAAGCGCAGGAAGCGTTGGCGCAGACGGCAGCTCGCGAGGTGCTGGAAGAGACCGGTATCGTGGCCGCGCAGCACGAGTTGCGCGATTGTCACATCGAGAATCATTATGAAATTTATCCGCAATGGCGGCATCGTTACGCTCCTGGCGTGACGCAGAATGTTGAGCACGTGTTTACGCTAAGATTGACACAAAAAACGCCGATTACTTTATCCGCAAGAGAGCATCTACAGTATGGTTGGTGGCCGTGGCGCGAGGCTGCCGCGATGGTGTTCTCGCCGAGTAATCGCAAGGTTATATTGAGTTTGGCTGCAGGAGAGTGTCGCGCAGACGGCAAGCTAAGGAGTGGCAATGAGTGATGAGCAAATTTACGCAAGGACCGCATCGGGTAACGTCGAACTTGAATCCAGCAACGGCAGAATAGCGGGTGATGAAAAACGTGTGATGTTGCTGGTTGACGGGAAGTCCAGCGTGGGCGAGATCAGCAAGAAGATACCGCCTAGCGTACGCAATCATATCGAGGAAATATTCAAACGTTTGCGCAGTGATCGTTTCATTGCGGTGGTGGGTAGCGCACCTGTGGTCGTGCCGATAAAACATCCCAGTCGCATCCCGACTGAAAAAGTCAAAGAAGTGATGCTGACTAGTCAGAAGTTCAACAAAGACATGTTGATACTGGCCGAAATCGAGATCGAACGACGTATGGAATTGGAGCAGGATTTGGTCGTGGCTCAAACCAAGTTGCGTGATGCCAACGCGCAACTGAATACGGTGATGACTAAATACGACACTTTGAAGGAGCAAGTGTTGCTGTACAAGCAGGGGATGGAGACACGTATCGCGGCACAGCAAGCCCACCTTGCCGCTTTAACTGGAAAAAGCCAAGACAGTCTTACCCAGAAGGAAGCGTTGGAGCAGGAACTGAACGTGATGCGTAACAACTTTCAGCATATGCAATCCACCATCGAACAAAAGAGCGCGCGTCTGGACGAGACTGTACAGGTGCGGGTATTGCAGGAGCAGCAAGCCGAAATTGAGCGCCGCCGTCAGGAGAAGATAGAGGCAGATCAGATGTTCCAGTCTCATCCGCACTTTCACGAGATACGCCGCGTCGAATTCTTCAAAAAATTCCGTAACTCCGACCTTGCGCAGCTGCTGTCTTGGGCCGAGTGGCGTGAGTACAAAACGGGCGAGATCATCGTCACCGAAGGACAGTCCGACATCACTTTTTATGTGATCGTGGCAGGCAAGCTGGGGCTGCTCAAAGGCAAACGCACGATACAAATTTTGCAACCCGGTGAGCCCTTTGGTGAGATCGCCTATCTGTCCGGCGACGAGCCGCGTCGCTCTGCAAGCGTAGTGGCGCGCACCGATTGCAGCTTGTTGCTATTCAATCCAGCCTACCTCGATGATGCTGAGTTGATGATACGAGTATTGTTCGCCGAAGCCTTTATGCGCGTGCAAGCGAAGCGTTTGCGCACTACGGTGGAGATGGTGGGCAACCTTTTGGTCGAAGGTGAGAACTGAGCATGTCAGTCAGCACTGTGAATATCTCTGTCGCTTACGATTATCCAGATGCAAGTCACAACACCTGCAGCACCGCTCATGCTTGGGCTAAACGCCCACGTGAACCCGAGGCGGCAGAAAAGGCCGAGCTGATTGCCAGCATCAAACGTATGCTCAAGGAGCAAGATGCGGTGTTGGTCGCGCATTACTATGTGCATCCCGATTTGCAGGATCTGGCCGAAGCGACCGGTGGCATTGTCTCAGACTCGTTGGACATGGCCAACTTCGGCAATCGTCATCCTGCCAAGACTATAGTGGTGGCAGGGGTGCGTTTCATGGGCGAGACCGCCAAGATATTGAATCCCGAGAAGCGCGTGTTGATGCCGGACCTAGAAGCTGAATGCTCGCTTGACCTAGGTTGCCCCGCGGCTGAGTTCGCAGCATTTTGCGACGCTCATCCAGACCACACCGTGGTGGTGTACGCCAATACCAGTGCCGCCGTCAAAGCACGTGCGGACTGGATGGTGACCAGCTCCATCGCCCTACCCATCGTCGCGCATCTCAAGGCGCGTGGCGAAAAAATCTTGTGGGCACCAGATCGTCATCTGGGTGCTTATATACAAGACCAGACGGGTGCCGAGATGTTGCTCTGGCAGGGCTCGTGCATCGTGCATGACGAATATAAAGCGCAAGAGCTGATCGCCTTGAAAGCGCAACATCCCGGCGCGATGGTCTTGGTGCACCCTGAGTCACCCCGTGCAGTCGTGCAGTTGGCAGATGCGGTAGGCTCGACCTCGCAGTTAATCAAAGCGGCGCAACGCTCATCTGCCAAAGTGTTCATCGTCGCGACCGATAATGGCATCTTGCACAAGATGCGTACCCTGTGTCCTGATAAGGTGTTTCTGGAGGCACCTACTGCCGGCAAGGGAGCGAACTGCAAGAGTTGCAGTCACTGCCCGTGGATGGCGATGAATGGTTTGGTCAATTTAGCGGAAGTATTAGCGAGTGGCAGGAACGAGATTCATATCGATCCGCTTATCATTCCGCGCGCGCTACAACCGATACGCCGTATGCTGGATTTTGCTCAGCAAATCAAATTGCCCGGTAGCGGCATAGGCAACGCTTGAGTCGAACTAGTTGAGGGCAGTCAGCAACGCCACGACCTCATCCTGATTGTTCTTTGTAGCGAGGGCCAATGGCGTGTCACCGAGCTGGGTACACAGGCTGGCATCTGCACCGTGACTCAGCAGGAGTTTTACTTCTTCGAGCAGTCCCGCTGAGGCTGCCTTGTGCAAAGGTGTCAGGCCGTCTTTTGCGGCAGTATTGACATCTGCGCCTTGGTTAATCAGGAACGATGCCACAATCATATGATTGCGCGCGATGGCCTGATACAGCGGTGTCCAGCCAAAATTGCTGCGCGCATCAACCTCGGCTTGATTTTCTATCAGCAGCTTGCAAATGTGCAGTCGGCCAGCGAAAGCGGCTAGGTGTAGGGCGGTATTGCCGCCGCCGTCGCGGGCGTTGACTAATGCGCCCTTTTGAATCAGCAGACCCGCCAGCACATCCAATCCTGTTTGTGCGGCAGTCATGAGTATCGTCCAGCCGTCCTCATTACGCGTTTCCAAGTGCACACCAGCCTCTAAAAATAATCTTATGGCTTTGATATTGTCCGAGCTTGCCGCACGGAAATAGCCATCCAAATTGCAGGCTACACCTTGTTCCTGTATCTCCAGTGCGGTGACGCGTGGGATGTTGGGCCAAGCGAGCAAGTTGCGCGTGCCAGTAGCGACAGGGTCGAAGTTGCTGAATACGCGTGCTTCGGGACTCCACACGTCATCTTTATTTTTTTTGTGATGCTGACCGGCATGCACCAAGCTGAGGTGCACAATCTCAGCCGCGACGTTGGGTGGGAAGCCTTCACGGTCGGGGCGTTCATTGACCATCAGCTTGGTGAGATAAGATTCCATCTCAGGTGTCTCCCAAAGCAGCATCAGCGTGGCAAAGATGCGCGGATATTGTTTTTCGAGTGCGTAAGGATAATGGTGGGTATCACCGCCAAGGATAGAGAGTAGTTTTTGGTCCATGATTTTTTTTGTGTATGGAAGCCTGATGCGGGGGCATTATATGGCATCGTGAAAAATAGTATAGAGCAGCGTTAAGGTAATTTAGCAGCAAGATACGTAGGTGTTAACGACCAAGGATTGGATAGAATCGCCAACATGCAGACTTTACACATCGCGACCTACAACATTCATAAGGGCTTTTCGCAATTCAATCGGCGGGTGGTATTGCATGAGTTACGCGAGCGTTTGCGCGAGCTGGATGCTGACATCGTGTTCCTACAGGAAGTGCAGGGCGAGCATCAGCGGCATGCTTTGAAACATCACGACTATCCTGTTGAGCCGCAGCACGAGTTTATCGCCGCCGAGGGTTGGCCGCATGCAGCCTATGGCAAAAATTCGGTGTATAGCGCGGGGCATCACGGCAATGCCATTCTCAGTCGCTTTCCCATTGTGCAATCGGTTAACCACGATATTTCGGCACACCGCTTCGAGAGTCGTGGCATGTTGCACGTCCAGATGGTCGCGCCCAGTGGCCGCACGTTGCATTGCCTATGTGCACATTTTGGCCTGTTCGCCAAGGGGCGCAGAGTGCAGACCCAAGCCATGATCGATTATGTACGTGAGGCCATTCCACACGGTGCGCCACTCATCATTGCTGGGGATTTCAACGACTGGCGCGAACACATGAGTCAGGCACTGGCGAGTGAGCTGGATATGCAGGACGTGTTTCAGCTGCACAGTGGCCGCGTGGCGCGCAGCTTCCCAGTACGCTTGCCCATGTTCAGACTCGATCGCATTTATGTGCGCGGTTTCGAGGTCGTGCATAGTCATGTGCACTGCGGTGCCGAATGGCGCAACATCTCCGATCACGCTGCACTTTCGGCACATCTGCGCACACCATGACATTTCGGGTTGCGGACAATCAACTCACGCTATTGCAAAACGGCGCGCAGTTCTTTCCCAGTCTGCGTGACGATATCGCGGTCGCGCAATTCAGCATTTCTCTGGAGACCTATATTTTCGCTGCGGATCAGGCGGGCAGACTGATTTCGCAGGCATTGCAAGCGGCGGCATTGCGCGGTGTGCGTGTGCGCCTGCTGTTGGACGGTTATGGCTCAGCCGAGTTACCCGCTACATGGGTGAGTGAGTTGCGCTTGGCGGGTGTCGAAGTGCTGTGGTTTCGCAAGGATATATCGCCGTTTACATTGAGGCCGAATCGTAAGAGCCGACTGCGCCGTTTGCATCGCAAACTGTGCGTGATTGATGGCGTGATTGCTTACGTGGGTGGGATCAATATCATCGATGACATACCCGCTAATGCCGACTTGCACGCGCCCCGCTTGGATTATGCGGTGCGGGTGCAAGGCAACATGGCGCACGTGGTGCAAGCAGCCATGTCGCATCTATGGAACGTGGTGTCCTGGGCGTTGCTGCAACGCCGCAATCGTATCTGGCAAAAAGTTGCGCCGCCCTTGGCGCACCCTCCCGAGCTTAGCTTGCTGTTGCGCGACAACTTGCGTCACCGGCGCGATATTGAGCGCGCTTATCTGGCCGCCATCGGCACTGCGCAACGAGAGATATTCATCGCCAATGCTTACTTCCTGCCGGGGCGCGTGTTTCGGCGTGCTTTGTTGCATGCGCGTCGACGCGGTGTGCGTGTGGTGTTGTTATTGCAGGGGCGTGTGGAGTATCGCATGCAGCATTTCGCTACGCGCGCACTGTACGGACAATTGCTGGAAGCAGGCGTAGAAATACATGAATATCAAGCCAGCCATATGCACGCCAAAGTCGCGGTCGTGGACGGCATATGGGCCACCGTGGGTTCGTCCAACA
>Ga0172373_10000408_pt1 | contig 70794 bp, 63 predicted proteins | sample Lak10m_2_FD_114546 | JGI IMG/M metagenome (GOLD analysis project Ga0172373, IMG submission 114546) | Freshwater microbial communities from Kabuno Bay, South-Kivu, Congo - kab_092012_10m | ecosystem: Environmental > Aquatic > Freshwater > Lake | place: Democratic Republic of the Congo...
CCGCGTGGTCTTCGGCGTTGGCGATGCAAAGGGCGGCGCGGCGGGCAGCGCGTTGAACCTGCTGCAATTCCCCGGCCTGAACCACCAGTGCGACATCACGCGTGGCGTGCGCGAGGAGGAATGCCGGGCGTTGCTCCTGAACTTCTTCTCCGAGCGCCGTGCCGCGAACAAAACCGCGAAAGATTCAGCGGAAAAGGTTTAGCCGCGAAAGAGCGCAAAGAGGCGGAGTGAAGGAGTTCTCTTTGTGTTCTGTGCGCTCTTTCGCGGCTGATCAGCTCCCGCTCAACTCACCGACATCAGCGACACGCGCTCGTTCTTCTCGTTGCGGCTCATGCCCTGTGCCCGCGGGTCGAGCGTCGGCTGGCCGTCCACGAGGAACCAGTAGCGATAATGGCCGTGCGAGAGCGGCACCTGGACCAGCCAGTTCCCGTCCGGCGACCGCTCCATCGGGTGCGACGTGGGATTCCACTCGTTGAAATCGCCGGCGATGAAGACCTCCTTCGCGTTGGGCGCGGTGCAGAAAAAGTTGATCGGCTTGGTGAAGGATTTCCCGGAGTAAGGCTTGCCGCCCGTTGCGAGTTTGTAGGTCGCCATGATTTGAGTCGTGTTGTTGGCGCGAAAAGAAACCAACTCTCCGCGCTGCGAACAAGCGTGAAAATCAACTTTCTCCTCCGTTAGACTGCGTGCGTGGCCAGTGATAACTCAACGGGCTCGCCCGCTCCGCGCCTTGACCGCGCGCGGCTGGAACGTGCGCTGGCGAAAGCCCACGCCGCATTGCTCGCGGAACGCGGCACGCACGGCCACTGGGAAGGCGAGTTGTCCAGCAGCGCCCTTTCCACCGCCACGGCAGTGACCGCGCTGGAGTTGTGGCAACGCGCCGTGCCGGCGGCTTCCAGCCGCCGTCCGTGTGGCAGCGAATCCGAGGCGGCGGCTGGAAGCACGCCGGCACGCGCCATCGAGTCCGGCCTCCAGTGGCTCGCCAAGCACCAAAACGCCGACGGCGGCTGGGGCGACACGACCTTGAGCTTCTCGAACATCAGCACCACCGCACTGTGCTGGGCGGCGTTCGGCGCGGTGCCGGGAGCGGAGCAGCGGTGGCCGGAGGTGGTGCGGCGGGCGGAGGCGCGTTTGGCGAAGCAGTGTTCAGTAATCAGTAATCAGTGTTCAGACCCGAAGGCATCGGCGTCCGCAACTCCCACTGAAAACCGCACACTGAATACTGAACATTCCACCGCACCGAGCCGACCGGACCCCAAACCCCAAACCCCAAACCCCAAACTTGAAACCAGTCGGCTCATCACCGCCATCATCGCGCGCTACGGCAAGGACCGCACCTTCTCCGTCCCCATCCTCACGATGTGCGCGCTGGCCGGGCGGCTGGGCGAGGGCAAGGAAGCTTGGCGACGCGTCATTCAGCTCCCCTTCGAGCTGGCCGCGCTGCCGCAGAAGTTCTTCGCCGCGCTGCGCCTGCCGGTCGTGAGCTACGCACTGCCGGCGCTCATCGCCATCGGACAGGCGCGGCATCACCACCTGCCCACGCGCAACCCGCTCCTGCGCCTCCTCCGCGACCGCGCACGCGCAAAGACGCTTCGCGTGCTGGAGCGTATCCAGCCGCCGGGCGGCGGCTTTCTCGAAGCCACGCCGCTGACGAGCTTCGTCACCATGAGCCTCGCGGGCAGCGGGAATGCGGACCATCCCGTCGCGCGGCGCGGCGTGGAGTTCCTGCTCAAGTCCATGCGCGCGGACGGGAGCTGGCCGATTGACACGAACCTCGCGACGTGGGTGACGACGCTTGCTGTCAACGCGCTCGGCCCGAGCATCCACGAGGTGATGAGCTCCGAGGAGCGCGGGCGCATCCTCGACTGGCTGCTCGCCCAGCAATACCGCACGGTGCATCCCTACACGAACGCCGCCCCCGGCGGCTGGTCGTGGACGGATTTGCCCGGCGGCGTCCCCGACGCGGATGACACAGCGGGCGCGCTGCTGGCGCTCAAAACGCTCAGTAGCAGCCGACGTCAGGAGGCTCCATCTGAACGCGGAACGCGGAACGCGGAACGCGGAACGGAAAGTGAGAGCCTCCTCACGTCGGCTGCTACCGGGGAAGTGGAGCCGCGCGTGCGCGAGGCGGCCATCGCGGGCGTGAAGTGGCTGCTGGACCTGCAAAACCGCGACGGCGGCATCCCGACCTTCTGCCGCGGCTGGACGAACCTGCCCTTCGACCGCAGCAGCCCGGACATCACGGCCCACGCGCTGCGGGCATGGCTGGTGTGGAGGGAAGAAATGCCGATGGAGTTGCAACGGCGTTTGGCGGGCGGTATCCGGAGAGCAGGTTCCTTTCTTATTTGGACATATGCCGGTGGTCGCGGTCTTTCGCATCGGAGCTGGCGCATGACAAAATGGAGCACTGGACAATCGGTGCCACCTATGGAGGGTTGGGTGCCGCTTTGGTTTGGAAATCAGCATCATCCCCGAGAGGAGAACCCTACCTACGGCACCGCCCGGGTTTTGCCCGCGCTCCTCGCGCTCCTGTCGAAGGCAGGTGTCGCGCTCGCAGCGCCAGGCAAACCGAAAGACTCGAAGTCGGGAACAACACCTGTGGAACTGGGCATCTCCACCTTCTCAGAGTGTGGGTTGTTCGACTTGGTGTTCGGTCAGCAGAAGGAAGGGGCTTGGGGCGGCGTTTGTGGGCCATCAGCCGGCTTGGATGTGCATGTGTCGGTGGAGGAAACCGCTCTCGCAGTTGAGGCGCTTGCGGTTGCGCTGGCTGATTCGAAACGTGTTCAGAGTCAATCGCGTGGCGAATTTCGCGGCTCCTTGAATCTCGGTGCAGGATGGCTTGTCCGCGCGGTCGAGGACGGCAGCTGGACGCAGCCCGCGCCCATCGGCTTCTACTTCGCCAAGCTGTGGTATTACGAGCGGCTGTATCCGATGGTCTTCACCGTCGCCGCGCTGGAAGCCGTCGCCCGGCTGGAAGCGACGGAGAAGTAGGGCAGGCGGCCCTCGCGGCTGCGTAGCAGCCAAACAACAGTAGCCGTGGGTGGAACGAGCGAATGCGAGTGCAACCCACGGTCCTCCCGCCCAAGCACCACCACCGCGTAGCGGTGGCACTGGCACATTCCAACCCGCCCTTGTCCAACCGCTACGCGGTTGCGGCCTTCCTCGGCACGAACCGTGGGTTTCGTTCGCGGGGCGAACTTCACCCACGGCTACTCTTGTAACGCCCCGCTGGGGCTTGCTGCGCCGCTGCGAATTGGCTGGGGAGCGATTGCGCGGACGCCTGTCCTACCTCAACTCCTCCACCACCTTGCGCGCAACGGCGTGGAGGATGCCGCGCTCGCTGGCGTGGCTTTCCGTGAATGTCACGAGGACGAACCTCCTCCCATCCGCCAACTCCACATACGCGCAATCGTGGCGGGTCTGGCTGGTCCAGCCGGCCTTGGACCACAGCTTCGCGCCCTCGGGCAGCGCGGAGCCGGTGAACTTGCTCTGGCTGTCGGCGTCCTTCTCCTTGCTGAACGGGTCGCGCTTGAGCAACGCCATCATCTCGCCGCTGCGCTTGGCGGAGACGCATTTGCCGCTGACGATCTCCGTCATGAGCCGCGCGGCGGCGTCGGTGGAGAGGAAGTTGCGCTTCGGCTCGAAGGCTTTGATGGCCTGTGACTCGCGGCCATACGGGCCTTCGCACCAAGGCTTCTTGTGCGCGATGACGTTCCGGTAGCCCAGTCCGGCGAAGTAGCGGTTCACCACGTTGCGCTGGTAGAACCACGCCTTCAGCTCCGCCTCGGGCAGTTCCGGCCCGCTCGTCGTGCCGGTGAGCAGGTCAATGACGTAGTGCGTCGCCTCGTTGTAGCTGTGGACGATCATGTCGCTCATCGCGCGGCGCAGCTCGGGGGTGTCGGCGAGCTTGCCGTCCTCCATCCACCGGTGCGCGGCGGCGAGGTAGAAGAGCTTGATGACGCTGGCCGGGTAAATCTGCTCGCCGCCGCGATGGCTGCCGCGCGTGGGCTGGGCCGAATCGCGCAAGTCCACGAGCGTGACGGCAATTTGTTTGGCCTGAAGTTTCGGGAACTGTTTCCGCGTCTCGGCCACGGCGCTGTCCACGACCGCCTGCAAGCGCGGCGCGGGCGGGGCGAGGTCGGTGGCAGCTTGGGCTTTGGCGCGTGGCACGGCGGAGACGAATAACACGAAGGCCAGGAGAAGTTGAGCGCGGAGACGGGGTTTCATGCCACGCAGTTAAGCGGACGGGGCAGGGGAGCGCAATGCGGAGCGCCGGTCTCCGCGACGTGGCAGAACTTTCTTCGTCCTCCCGGCGTCCAGCCTTGACCGCGTCGCGCGCCGTCTGGTGAACTGGCCGCAACATTTCCAGAGCGCATGTCTATTGGTCTTTTAGCCGCCGCCAGTGAAGTCAGCCTGTGGCCCTTGGCCGTGCTGGTGATCTCGGTCGCGTTCGTCGTGGTGCTCATCTCGGTGGTGCGCGCCCACGCGTTTCTGGCGCTCATCCTCGCCGCCATCCTCGCGGGCTTGATGGCGGAGCAATTGCCCGGCGCGAAGGCCCGCGTGCCGAAGCCGGATTCGCCGGTCGTCGCGCCGGACGGCAAGGCGCTGCGCAACCATTGGGTGCAGGCGGTGGAGCTGACCAGCATCGAGTTCGGACGCACGGCGGGCAGCATCGCCATCGTCATCGGGCTGGCGACCATCATTTCCATGTGCCTGATGGAAAGCGGCGCGGCGGACAAGGTGGTGCGGCGCTTCCTCGCCTTCTTCGGGGAGAAGAACGCCGGCGTGGCGCTGCTCCTGAGCACCTACGTCCTGTCCGTGCCCATTTTCTTCGACACGATGTTCATGCTCATGGTGCCGCTGGCGCGGGCGCTGCGGCTGCGGACGGGGAAGGACTATCTGCTCTACGTCATGGCGGTCTGCTGCGGCGGCGTCATCACGCACTCGATGACCGTGCCGCATCCCGGTCCGCTGGCGATGGTGGAGAACCTCAAGCTTGACGTGGGCGTGTCCATCCTCGCGGGCATCGCGGTCGGGCTGTTCCCGCTGGCGGTCGGGTGGTTCGTCTGCAAATGGCTGAACGCCCGCCTCGACGTGCCGATGCGCGAGACGCCGGGCACCACGCTCGCGGACCTGCGCTCCATCGTGGACAAGCCGGAGTCCGCGCTGCCGTCGTTCGCGTGGTCCATCACGCCGGTCATCCTGCCGATTTTCCTCATCAGTCTCTCGTCGTTCATGGTCATCGGCAAGGGCAACGACGACTTTGTGAAACTGCTGGGCGGCAAGGAATCGTTCGCCGCCACGTTTGCGGTCATCGAGTTCGTCGGCAACAAGAACGTCGCCCTGCTCATTGGCACGCTGGTCTCGATGTTCGTGCTCGCGCGGCAGCGGGGCTACAACGTCGCCAAGATTTGCGAGCTGATCGGCCCGCCGCTCGAAACTTCCGGCACCATCATCCTCATCACGTCGGCGGGCGGCGCCTTCGGCCTCATGCTGCGCAACGCGGGCGTGGGCGAGGCGATCCAGGCCGCCGCGAAGGGCCATGCGCTCAACATGATCTGGCTCTCCTACCTCGTCGCCGTCGTCATCCGCGTGGCGCAAGGCTCCGCCACCGTCGCGATGCTCACCACCAGCGCGATGATGTATCCCATCATCACGGGCGGCACCGGACTGCCGTATGACCCGCTCTACATCTTCCTCGCCATCGGCTTTGGCGGCTTTGCGCTCTCGTGGATGAACGACAGCGGCTTCTGGGTCGTGAGCAAGCTCGGCGGCCTGACCGAGGGCGAGACGCTCAAGACCTGGTCCGTGCTGCTCACCGTGAACTCCATCGTCGGCGTCCTCGCGACATGGCTGCTCTCGCTGATCTTCCCGTTCCCGCTCGGCAAGCCGGGGCCGTGAGCCAAGGCGGGGAAAGTGATTAGTGATTAGTCATCGTCCGATCACCGCGACCACATCTACGCCACGCACCACCAACTAAGCACTAATTACTAATCACTTTCCCCATGCGCCTCATCCTCCTCGCCGCCACGCTCCTCGCCACAGCCGCTTACGCCGCCAACTGGCCGCAGTTCCGTGGCCCCGACGCCGCCGCCACCGGCAACGGCAAGGCCCCTGTCCACTTCGGGCCGAAGACCAACCTTGTCTGGAGCACCGAGTTGCCGCCCGGCATTTCGTCACCGGTGATTTGGGGCAATCGCATCTTCCTCACCGGCGTGGACAGCGGGAAGCTCGTCACGCTCGCTCTCGACCGGGCGACCGGGAAGCGGCTTTGGACCACGCCCGCACCCGCCGAGAAGCTCGAGGCCGCGCACCGCATCAGCAGCCCCGCCGCGCCGTCGGCCTGCACCGACGGCGAGCGCTTGGTCGTGTATTTCGGCAGCTACGGATTGCTCGCGTATGACTTCGCCGGCAAGGAGCTGTGGCGGCACCCGCTGCCCCCGCCCGTCGTCGAGTTTGGCTCTGGCAGCTCGCCCATCCTCGTCGGCGACCTCGTCATCCAGCTTTGCGACAGCGACATGGACTCCTTCCTCATCGCCGTGGACAAGCGCACCGGAAAGCAGGTCTGGAAGACCGCGCGCCCCAGCCACCGGCGCGGCTTTGCGACGCCCTTCGTCTGGCGGCACGACGGCCTCGAGGAGCTCATCGTCAACGGCTCGCTGAAGCTTTCCGCCTACGACCCGAAGACCGGCGCGCTGCGCTGGACGTGTCGGGGAATGGCGCGCGTGGCGAACGCCTCGCCCACCGCCGGTGACGGGCTGCTCTTCATCGCGAGCTGGAACATCGGCAGCGACGCGAGCGACAAGCTGGTGCTGCCGCCGCACGCCGAGTTCCTTGCGCAGCGCGACAGGAACCAGGACGGCCAGCTCGCCAAGGACGAGTTCCCCACCGGCCCGTTCAAGGACCGCTTCACCCAGTTCGACCTGAACAAGGACGGCCTGGTGACCAAGGCGGAATACGACGGCATGGGCGAGCAGTTCGTGCAGGCGGAGAACGCGATCTTCGCCATCAAGCCCGGCGGTCGTGGCGACATCACCGATACCCACGTCGTGTGGAAGCACAACCGCAGCCTGCCCTACGTGGCCTCGCCGCTCTACCATCAGGGCCGCGTCTATTCCGTGCGCAGCGGCGGCATGGCCACCTGCTACGATGCTAAGACCGGCGAGGTCATCTACCGCGACGAGCGCCTCGGAGCGCTGGGCGATTACTACGGGAGCCTGACAGCGGCGGACGGCAACGTGCTGGCCGTCTCGCAGAAAGGCACCGTGGTGATCTTCGGCGGCAGCAACGCACCCGAAGTGCTGGCGCGGAACGAAATGGGCGAGACCGTCATGTCCACGCCGGCGCTGGTGGATGGCCGCATTTTTCTCCGCACGGACAAGCGGCTGCTGTGCTTCGGAAAGTAGGTGGCAGCCAGACGACCGCCTTGCGCTGATTTTTCCCGCCGGCGGCAAAATGACAGGCGGCAAAATAACAGTTGCATCCAGCGGGCGAGGCGGTATCTACTGCGTCCCGTCGCAACCAACCAGCGCCAAACTTCGGCATTCACGCCGGGCGCGGTTTTCCTGAGAGCAGAGTGGAAAAATCTTCCGGTTCACCGGAGCCAAGGTCCAGGCATACCTGTAGTTGCCCGCCTTCGATTCGAGAGTTGGATTGCCACCAGAAATTCATATGAGCAGACCAGAGCAGCACCAGCAGCCGCAGCAGCCGCAGCACAAGACCCCGGAGATCGGCTCCGGCTTCCTGGAAATCGCCGAGAAGGGCTTCGGCTTCCTCCGTTCCATCGAGAACAAGTTCCAGCCCAAGCCCACCGACGTCTTCGTCACGCCGGACTGCATCAAGAAGAACTTCCTCCGCGAGGGCGTCCTGGTCGAGGGCAAGCTCCAGCCGCCCCACCGTGGCAGCAGCCCGCAGCTCCGCGAGGTCATCAACGTCAACGGCCTGCCCTTCAACGACTACACCCGGCAGTCCCGCTTCGAGAACCTCACGTCCATTGACCCCATTGACAAATTCCGCCTCGAAACCACGCCCGACCAGTTGGAGACCCGCGTCATTGACCTCGTCACCCCCATCGGCCGCGGCACGCGCGGCATCATCGTCGCCCCGCCCCGCACCGGCAAGACGACCATCATGAAGCAGATGGCCAACGCCATCACCACCAACCACCCCGAAGTCTTCGTCATGGTCCTGCTCATTGACGAGCGCCCCGAGGAAGTCACCGACTTCCAGCGCAGCGTCACCGCCGAGGTCGTCGCCAGCTCCAACGACATGGACCTGGAAACCCACGTCCGCCTCAGCCGCTTCATGATCGAGCGCTGCCGCCGCATGGTCGAGGGCGGCAAGGACGTCGTCGTCCTGCTCGACTCCCTCACCCGCGTCGCCCGCGCCTACAACTCCGTCCACGGCGGCTCCGGCCGCACCATGACCGGCGGCGTGGACGCCCGCGCGCTGGAGATTCCCCGCAAGATGTTCGCCTCCGCCCGCAAGATCGAGGGCGGCGGCTCCCTCACCATCATCGCCACCGCGCTCGTGGACACCGGCAGCCGCATGGACGAGCTGATCTTCCAGGAGTTCAAGGGCACCGGCAACATGGAGCTGGTCCTTGACCGCAAGCTCTCCGACCGCCGCCTCTACCCGGCCATTGACATCCCGAAGTCCGGCACGCGCAAGGAGGAGAAACTCTTCCCCGTGAAGCACCTCGACGCCATCCGCAAGCTGCGCCGCATGATGGTGGACCTGAACCCCGTCGAGGCCATGGAGACGCTCACCAACGCCCTGAAGAAATTCAAGACCAACGACGAGCTGCTCTCGCAGATGAAGTAGGCGACGTTCGCAACTCAATGCGTTGGGAGGGACGAGTTGCGCTCGTCCTTGTTCCCGCTCTCCATTCAGTCAGCCGAGGCCGCGCGCAACGCGGCCCTACCATGCACAGGCCGGCCACCCGCCGGCCTTTTGCTTTCTTCAAGCCGCATCATGGTTCGTCCGCGATGAGGTAGAAGCGCCGCGTCGGTCCCGCGCCGCCCGAATCGTCGAGCTGCAGTTCCCCGTCCACCGTGACGACGGTGTTGGTGAGCCGTTGCCAGGTGGCAAGGGGGAGGTTCACGTCCGGCGAGGCGAGCACCTTGAGCCGCGGGCGGCGGTTGAAGTCCAGCGGCGTGCGGTCGTCGTGGCCGAAGAGCACGCGGGGCAGGCCGCCGGGGCGGTCGAGCTGATGGATGCGCAATGGACGGTGCGGCACCCCGGAGAGCCGCGCGATGAAGATGTCCGAATTGCCCAAGCCGGCGAGCAGGTTCGCGCCGAAGGTTGCGCCGCCAAGACTTTCCGCCTCGAACGCGCCGGTGAGATAGACGCCGTCGACATTGGCCGCCACGCCATAGGCGATGTCGCTGCCCGCGCCGCCGGCCACGGCGACGCCCAGCGGGTTGCCAGACGCGTCGAGCCGCGCGACGAAGACTTCCTGGTCGAAGGCCGGCAGCGTCAGCCAGCCAGCCACGATCGGGTTGCCGCCGGGATCCACCGCCACCGCGTGGCCGCCGCCAGAGTCGTTGAGGCGGCGCAACCACACCGGCACGCCGTTGGAATTCACCTTCGCCAAATAGCCGTAACCGCCGCCCGCGAGGTTCGTGACGGCCAGCGCGCCGACGGTGAAGTTTGTCCCGCTCGAACTGCCGGTAAAATAGACGCCACCCGCGTCGGCGGCGACGCCGAGCGTCTCGTCGAAGCCGGATCCCACCGCCGCGAGCGCCCATTGCACCGCGCCGTTGGTGGACACCTTCGTGACAAAGCCATCCGAGAAACCGCTGCCGGTCAGGTTCATGGCGTCGAAGGTGGTGTTCGTGCGGAATGTGCCGACGAGGTAGAGGTTCGCGCCGCCGGGTTCGAGCGCGAGCGACCAGACCTGGTCGTCGTTCGTGCCGCCGTAGCGCCCGGCCCAGAGCACGTCGCCCGCGCCGCTCAAGCGCGCGAGGAACAGGTCGTTGCCCCCGGCGCTGGCGAGGGAGTTCGTCCCAAGATTGAGCCGGCCACCGAACGTGCCCGACCACCACGCGTCGCCGGTGGCGTCCACCTTGAGTGCGGCCCAGAAGCCGGTGTTGGTCCGCCCGGCCTGCGCGGCCCAGAGGAAGTTGCCCGCGCCGTCGAGCTTGGCGAGGAAGAGGTCGCCCGAGCCTGCGCTGACCAGCGTGTTCGTGCCGAAAGTCGCCGCGCCGTTGAAGCTGCCCGAGACAAACGCATTCCCGGACGCATCGCACGCCACGGCGAAGCCGTCGTGCTCCGCCGTGCCGCTGGCCGTCCGCACCCAGAGGAAATTTCCGGCCGTATCGAGCTTCGCCACGAAGAACTGCTTCCGCCCGTTTGGCGGCAGCGAGTTCGTGCCGAACGTGCCCGCCGCCGAGGAAGGCCCGGCGGGAGCCAACTCGCCGAAGGTGCCGGTGACGAACACGTTCCCCGTCGCGTCGAGCGCGATGCCGGCCCCGCGGTCATGATGCGGTCCACCCGCCTGCCGGACCCAAACCGTCTCTGCGGCGGTCGGGAGATTGGTGCGCACGGTCACGGTCAACGTGGCAACGGCGCTGGTGGAGGAACCGCCGGGATTGCTGACGACCAGCGTGTAGTTTCCCGCGTCGCTCAGACGCACGGGGAAAATGTTGAGCCAGCCGTTGGTCTGTCCGGCCAGCGGCACGCCGTCCTTCTGCCACTGCCCCGTGATGGGCGGGGCTCCCCCCTCCCCGGACGTGAAGAAATTGGCAAACGTGCCAACGCGGTTGGTCTGGCTCTGCGGCTGCAACGTGAACACCCACGGCGCGAGCGGGTCGAGCCGCGCGGACAACGACGTGGTGCTGCTGGCGTTGTTGGTGACGCGACACGAGTAAGCGCCCGTGTCGCCGAGGACGAGGTTAGCGAGGTTGAGCGCGGGCGTGGTGGCCCCGGTGACGCGCGCATCGTCGGTCAGCGGCACGCCGTCCTTGAGCCATTGATAACTAAGCGGCGGGCTGCCGGTGGCGACGACCTGGAATGCCGCCGTGCCGCCCGGCGTGAGCACGCGGTTCGTGGGCGATGACGCGATGAACACCGGCTCGGTGACGAGCAGGGCCAGGGTCGGGCCGGCGATGGAACCCGACGACACGGTGAGCCGCACGACATACACGCCGCTGTCACTGGTCTGGAGGTTGACGACGCGCAGCGCGTTGCTGGCGCTGCCGGTGATGCGCCCGCCGTCCACGAGCGCCGCGCCGTCCTTGAACCACTGATACGTGATTGGCCCGTCGCCCGTCGCCGTCACGGAGAAATCCGCAACTCCTCCAGAAGTGCTGCCGGACGTGTGGCTGGAGCCGGTGATGCTCAAGTTCGGCGGCGGCGGCTCCACCGTGAGCGGAAGGTTCGTGCTTTGGAACGTGCGCGCGCCCGCCGTGGCCGTGACGTGGTAGGTGCCCGCATCGTTGGCGACGAGGCTGTAGATTTCCAGCCGGCCCGAGTCCGCGCCCCGGACGCGGCTGTCGTTCGTCAACGCCACGCTGTCCTTGAACCACTGGTAGGCGAAGTTCGTGGAGCTTTCGATGACGAAGGTCTGGAAGTTCCCGACGGTGTTGGTGAACGCGGTGAAGAACATCGCGCCGGGCACGATGAAGGTGCCGGGACTCGTTGCCACGCCGCCGGGTGTCGTGACCGTCACAGAATCCTCGAGGTGATGCACCGGCAGCGTCACGCGGATTTCGGTGTCCGTGTGAAACGGCAGCGCAAAGCGCGTCACACCAAGGCGGATTTCCGTGGCCCCGGAGAAGTTGGTGCCACGAATGACCAGCGTGCTGCCGGCTGCGGCATTGGTGATGGCGGTGTTGTTCGTGTTGAACAGCCCCGTGATGGCGGGCGCGGGCGCGGTGACCGCCGCCACCACGCTGGTGACGACGCCGGCGGAGTTGCTGACCACGAGCGTATAGCTGCCGAGGTCGTTCGTGCGGAAAACGGGGATGGAGTAAGTGAGCGAGTGCGTGCCGTTCGTGGTAAGCGACTCGCGCAACTCGTCGAGCGGGACACCGTCCTTGCGCCACTGGAAATAAACCGGCGCGCCCGTGGCCGTGGCGGCCAGGTTCGTCGCCGCGTCCAGCGGCACGACCAGCGCCGCCGGCTGCGCCGTGATGGCCGGGGCGAGCGCGGGGCCGAACTTAATCAGGCCGTCCACCCCGAGTCCGGTGCTGCCGGTCCAATGCAGATAACCCGCGTCGTCCACGCGTGGCGAAATCGGCCCGGCGGGACGTGTCTTGCGCGCGAGCAGGAAGGTGCCGCTGGAGTTGACCTTCGCGACGAACGCGGAGTTCGTGATGCCGGTGCCGGCAAGCGTCACGCGGCCGTCCGTGCCGGCACCGTAGAAGAAATTGGCGGACGTGTAGCCTTGCACCCAGGCATTTTCCTGCGCGTCCAGCGCGAGGCCATACACGGCGCTTTGCGCGCGCGGCGTCGCCTCGCCCATCGTGGCCCAGAGCCACTGGCCGGCGGAACTGATGCGCGCCAGGAAGAACGTCACGTCGCCGTCCGCGTATTGGAGCGGCGTCAGCGTCGTGCCGCCGAACACACCCTGGCCGTAGAAGTGGCCGCCCACATACGCACTGCCGTCGGAGAGCACGGCGATTTCCTTGCCGATGTTCGACAGCGCGTAGAAGCCCTGCGTCGGCGCGTTGGTGGTCCAGATGGCCGCGCCGGTCGCGCCATTGAACTTCGCCACGAACGGAGACTCGCCGGCCTTGGGAAAGGGCAGGCCGAAGAACGTGTTCCCGCTGTCCTGCCCGCCGCCCATCGTGCCGGTGATGTAAGGGTTGCCCGCCGCATCCGTCGCGACCGCGAACGCCCAGCCGCCGAAACGCCCGCCGCTCTCCGCGTTCACCCACTGCCAGTCGCCGTTGCCGTTGATTTTGGCGACGAAAGGCCGGAACCCGCCCGTGTTCGGCACGATGATGCTGCCGAAGTCCTGCCGGTGATAAAGCTGGCCGCAGACAAAGGCGCTGCCGGACGCGTCCACCGCCAGGCCGTTGAAGTCCGCCGTGTCCGTGCCGGTCACGAGCCGCGCCCACAGGACGGTGCCCTGCGGGTCGAGCTTTGCGACGTAGCACGCGCCGTAGTAATTGGAGGTCTGGAAGGAGTTGGTGCCAATCGTCGTTGGGCTGCCACCAGCAATTTTCCCGCAGATGAAGAGGTTCGTGTTCGCGTCCATCCGCACCCGGTTGATGGACGAGTAGGGGAACACCTCGCCGCCGAAGGGCGACCGCGGGGCCTCGCCAACCTGCCGGAGCCACTGCAACGCGCCCGCGCTGTCGTAGCGCGCGAGGTAGAAACCGCGCCTCGCGTTGTTGTTCGTGAGCGTCACCCCGCTGAACTCGCGCGTCACGGTCGTCGCCTGCGCCCCTTCGGCAAAGTCCGCCGTGTAGGCGACGAACACGGCGTTGGTGCCGTCCGCCACCGCCAGCCCGCCGGCATCCGCGCGCTGCCGCCAGACTTCCTCGATGTCGGCCCGCAGCGGCGCGGCAGCCAGGAGCAGTGGGAGGGCAAGCAGCGAGACGCGAAGCGCATTCATAAAACCTGTCTCCGATGAATCGGGCGAACAACCCGTGCTGAATGGAACTGCACACTGCATAGCACGCCGGCCGGAAAAATGCCCGTGATTTCTTCGCGGCAAACACGGCTGGGGCGCATCTGGACACCGCCCAAGTGGGGCGGGCCTCCGGCCTGCCCACTTACCCGACCCGGGGTGTTCGTAGCGCGGGCAGCCTTTCCCGCGCTGCGCGTTGGGGCGTGGGTCCGGTTGCGTCCACCGCAACTTCTTGCTCGCCCCGCCGCGCAGGCTGCCGATAGCTTGCCAGCGTGATTCCGACGAAGGTTTTCGGCCTGACCGGCGGCGTGGGCATGGGCAAGAGCACGGTGGCCCAGTGGCTCCAGCAGCGCGGCGTGCCGGTGGTGGACACGGACGCGCTGGCGCGCAAGGTGGTCGAGCCGGGCCAGCCGGCGCTGGCGGCGATCCAGGAGATGTTCGGGGCGGCGGTGCTCGGGCCGGACGGCGCGCTGCGGCGCGACGAGCTGGCGCGGCGGGTCTTCGCCAGTGACATGTCCCGCAAGCAGCTCGAGGCCATCCTGCACCCGCGCATCCGCGCGCTCTGGCTGGCCCAGGTGGAGGAGTGGCGCGCGGCGGGCGTGCGCCTGGGCGTGGTGGTGATCCCGCTGCTTTTCGAGACGAATGTGGCGAAGTCGTTCGACAAGGTCATCTGCGTGGCGTGCTCGGCGGCGTCCCAGCAGCAGCGGCTCGCGACGCGGGGCTGGAGCGCGGAGCAGATCCAGCAGCGGATCGCCTCGCAATGGCCCATCGAGAAGAAGCTGACGCAGGCGGACTTCGTGATCTGGACGGAGGGCAGCCCGGACACGACGATGGCGCAGGTGGACCGGCTGCTGGCGCAGACGTGAGCGAGGACGGGCGAGAAAGTGTGCGGGTGTGAGAGCGGGAAAGTGAGGGAGTGCGAGAACGGAACGTCTTCCCTCACGTTCCCACTTTCCCACCAGCACACCGGCTCCTACCGCGGCGCGACGATCTTCTGGAATTCGGCGGAGCGGCGCAGGGCGTTGAAGCGGCCATCGGAGGTGGCGAGGGCGCGCAGGTCCTGGGCCCCAGGGGTCCGCTTGAGGCGCGCGTTGCTGTGGTGGACGGCGTTGCTGACCGCTTGCAGGGCGGCGTTGGTCTTGGCCTGGTAGCTGAGGAGCGCGCCGAGGTCATACCACAGCTCGGGGCTGGCGGGCTGGTGCTGCAGGAGGCGGTGGAGTGACTTTTCCATGCCCTGAATGGCCGGTGTGTTGTTGGGCTGGGACGCGGCAACCATCTGGTAGGCCTGGAGGGCGGCCTGAAGGCGGTTGGTGTCGGACTGCGGATTGGCCAGCACCTGCTCGGCCAGCGGGAAGAGGCGGCCGATGGTCATCTGGCTCTTGGCGGCCTGGCCGAGCTGCGCGTAGGCCTGCACGACGGGCACGAGGGTCGAAAGCTCGTTGCTGCCGGCCTGGGCGAGAAGGTCGAGGGTGGCGACGGCGGCGTTGGTCTGGCGCATCTGCGCGTAGGTGGCGACGAGCTGGAGGCCGACCTGGGCATTGGCGGGGTTGGCGCGGTGGGCGGCTTCCAATTGGGCGAACTGGTTTTGCGCCTGCGCAAGCTGGTTTTGCATCTGCGCCCCTGCGCCGACCTTGCTGCGGATGTCGGTGAGCTGGTCAATCAGGTCGCGGGCGGAGCGGTTGTTGGGGTCGAGCTTCTGGAACGTGCGCGCGATGGCCAGCGCGTCGTCAATGCGCCCGAGGCTGATGAGGAGGTTGGTGTAACGGAACACGGCCTCCGGGCTGAACGGGCAGTAGGCGAAGGCCTGCCGGAACGCGAAGTCGCACTCCTTGATCATGCGCTGCTGCTCGGCGAGGTTGCCGCGCCGGCCCGCCTCGTTGATGCGCCAGAAGTAAACGCCGGCAATGGCGCTGCGCAGCTTGGAGAAGGCTTTCTGCCCGTCGTCGTCGCGGATGAAGCGGGCGTCGGGGAAGACTTCCTTGCCGGCGACCTTGACGGTCTTGAGGCTGCGGCGGACATACACCTGCTCGGCGAATTCGCAGATGTTGGAGACGGTGGTGTCGTAGGTGATCCAGTTGCCGATGAGGCGCTCAGAATACTTGCTCCAGAAGCGGTGGTCGCGGTCCACGATCTCCTGCGTCATCTCCGGCAGGGGCTGCCGGTTGATCTTCATGATGATGCCGGAGGGGGTGAGGTGCGGATACATCCAGTCCAGCGGGAAGCTTTCCTCGACGTAGAACTCGTGGTCGGGGTTCTTGTCGAAGATGGTCTTGGTGAGGAGGCCGTTGATGGACATGACGGCGACCTGGCCGCTGACCTGGATGCGGCCGGTGGCCTCGTCGTATTTCACGTCCTCGCCGGGCCGGATCTGGCGCGGCTCGGTGGGCGCTTTCATGTCGTGCTCCAAACGGCGGCGGGCGTCCTCGACGTATTCCGTGAAGGCCTTGGAGGAGTCTTCCACGCTGGCGGTGTGGATTTCCAGGTCGGGATAAACGCCGCCCTCGCTCCGGGCGATGGCGTCGGGATAGGCGGCTTCGAGGAGGAGGCGGTTGAGGCGGATGGCGGCCCAGGTGAGGTCCTGTTTTGCAAAGCGCTGCAACCGCGCGTCGAGTTTCACCCCGGCGAAGCGGTTGGGGCTGTAGAAGGTCGCGCCGCCGGCGAAGAACTCGTCGCGCCGGGCCTGCATGGCCCGCTCGCGGGCGAGCCTGATGTTCTGGATCTGCGCCTGCGCCTGCGGGTCATTGCCCAGTTCCGAGGCCTTCCGGGCGGCCTCCTCGTGTTCCTGGTAGATGCGGTGCAGGTCGTCGAAGATTTTCCAGCGTTCGGGCAGCTCGCGCTCGAGGAGGTGGTTGAAATCCCGGGCGAGCGCCTTGCGCAGCGCGGGTTCGTCCCCGCTGGCGAGCAGCGTGCGAGTCTCCGGCGCGAGTTGCTCGTGCAGCCATCTGGCGAGCGCGTCCTGCTGCGGGCCGGGCTGGAGCTTGGCGGCGAGGGTCTTGACGTTGGTGAAGTGGTCCGGCTTGAAGAAGGAGGTTCCGGCGCGGCGGTCGCGCTCGATGGCCGCGCCGATCTTCGCCCCAAAGAGCCAGTCGAGCGGCCGGGCGGCGAGGTCGCCGAGGCCGATCATCCGCGAGAGCGCGCCCATCTGGTAGGGCAGGCCGCGGTCGCGCTTTGCCCGCTCGGTCTTTTTGAGCGCCAGCCCCTGGAGATGATCAACCAGCCCGGTGAAGAACGGCGGATCCTTCTGCGTGCTGCGGTTGTAGTGGGCGCGGATATACATCAGGTAGGTGGCGTCCGCGAGGGCGTTCTGGGTGATGATGTAAACGTCGCGCCGGTCGAAGTCCGGGTTCCGGCGCTGCTCGGGCTTGATGAAGCTCTCGCAGAAGATCATGTAGGTCGGGCAGAAGCGCCCCGGGTCCGTGCCGCCGTAGAGGACCGTGTGCTGCGCCATCTCGGGATAGGTGAACTTGGCGCGGGCGGGATCCTTCAGGGCGGCGGCGCGCTCCTTGCGGTCATAGCTCAGGTTGCCTTGGCTGTCCTCGAACGGCGGCGTGAACATGTCGTGCCCAAACCAGAAGCCGAAGAGGTGGCCGCGCTGCTCGTTCTCCGACCAGTGCGAAAGGATCGTGTGCGCGGGCAGGAGCGCAAAGAGCACCAGCATCAGCACCAGCGGCACGCGCGTCCGGAAAATGGCGAAGAGCAGAATCCCCGCCGCCGCCAGTCCCAGCGCGAACTGGGCGGTGAAGCTGGCCAGCGGATACTCCACGCGCAGGTCGTCCAGCGCGACCCAGGCCACCGCCGCCGCCACCCCGCAGCCGGCCAGCAGCACGCGGCGGAAGCGGGCGTATTGCGTGACCGCCGCCGCCGCGATGAGCGCCAGGCCGTAGCCCACGCACATGGCCACCGGCACGTAGGACGCGGTGAAGAAGACGCGGTTCAACTGCTGGCTTTGCCGGTCGGGCGGCGGGTTCAGCAGGTAGATGAGCATCAGGGACAGGAACAGGAAGATGGTGGTCAGGCCCGCCAGCCACGAGCGCTCGGCCCGCCCGCCGGCGTGGCGCAGGAACAGGAACGGGATGATGCCGATGAGGAGGAAGAGGTAGCCGTAGATCATGCCCAGCACGACCGGCCGGAATTCCGCGAAGTGCGTCGCCAGCTTGAACAGGCAGACGAAGGCGTAGAGGCCGGAGGCCGCGCCCAGCCAGACCTTCTCCTCCGGCTCGATGCGCCGGTAGAAGATGATCGCCAGCGGGATGAGGGCGATGAAGAGATAGACGATGTTCATCTCCTCGATGGAGCCTTCCACGTAGGTCTGGAGCTGGCCGAAGAAACGGTCGAGGCCGGAGGTCGGGTTGCCCTTCTCATACTGGCCGCGGGTGAGGGCGTGCATGAAACCCTCGACCGTGCGCGGGTAGCCCCATTGCATCGGCGGGTTGCTCAGGCCGGCCAGCGGCATGTAAAAATAAAACGCCGCGCCGAGCACCCACATGAGCAGCATCATGAGCGCGGGCTTCCACTCCGTCCCCAGCCGGGCGCCGGTCTGGATGAACAGCCATCCGGTCAGGACCATGGAGGCCAGGCCGATGACGACGAAGGCCTTGATGTAGGCGAGGTTCAGCCCGGAGGTGGCGATGCCCGCCGCGCCGCCGTAGCGGACGAGCAGCAGCAGGCCGGCGAGCACGAAGAGCACGCAGTTGCCGAAGAACACATCGCGGCCCAGCTTCACGTCGCGTGCGAGCACGGCCACCTCGATGCCGATGGCCGCGACGAGCAGCGTCTGGTGGTTCGTGAAACAGATGCCCAGCCAGAAGATGGACCAGTAGAGATATTTCCGCTGGTGCGGCGCGTGCATCCAGCGCATGAGGAAGATCATGCAGCCCGTGAGGGAGAGCACGCTGATGGCATACACCTCGACGATCACCGCCTGGCTCCACAGGTAGCCGTTGAAGCCCATCAGCATCCCGGCCACGTAGCCGCACACGACGCAGATGGCCTGCTCGATCCTCGGCTCGATGCCGCGCAAGTTCTCGAACCCCTCGATGATCATCGCGCTCCCGCGCGACACCATCATGCCGATGAACCCGCAGGCCAGCGCGCCCTGGATGGCCGAGGCGAGCGCCACGCGCCAGGCGATGTTCGAGACCGGCACCAGTTCGCACACCAGCCAGGTGAAGATCGTCCAGACCGGATAGCCCGGCGGGTGCGGCACGCCCGCGTAAAACGAGCCGACCGCCAGTTCGCCCGAATCCTCCAGCGTGAGGTCCGGGGCCAGCGTCCAGTAGTAGCCGAGGAACACCAGCAGCGACGTGATGGCGAAGGTGAGCCAGTCCACGCGGTTGAAGAGCGGGGCCACGGGGCCGGGGGGCGGCTCAGGCGCGGCGGCTTTCACCGGAGGCACTGGCGTCGGCCTGGCCTTCGCGTCAGTTTTCTTGCCGCCGTTCGGCTTCGCTTTGTCCTGGCTCATGCTTGGGGTTTCAGTTCGCGCTGCGGGGCGAAAAAGAGGCCATACTTGAAGTCGAACGACTGGTGTTTGTCCATTCCAAAAGCGGGCGCGCGCAGTGGTTCCACTCGCTGTGCGCGTGCGTGGAATGATAGGCGGCGGACTGCTGGTTGCTCAACGCGGAGAGCAGCGGAAAGACGGCCTGGTCTGCCAGTCTGGCACGCGCGGCGACGCCCTCGCCCGGCTGTCCGGCCACCAGCAGCGCGAGGCACCCAGCCAGGCCGACAGCCCATTGGCGCGCCGCGCCCATCGCCCAACCAGGCTCGCGGGCGTCCGCCTCAGAGCGCGGCGATTCGAAGATGGCCCGCGTCAGCCGGTCCGAGGGTGGTCGCGGGGTCCAATGTTTCGTGCGGGCTTCCCAATCGTTCCAGGTCTTCATGGTCGTTTCCTTTCAGTGCGGCCCGCAGCTTGAGCAGGCCATAGCGGTAGCGGGCCGCGACGGTGTTGGGTGACAATTCCACGAGGGCGGCGATTTCCTCGAACGTGTGCCGGTGCCAGAGCTTGAGCACGATGACCTCACGCTGTGCGGCGGGCAGGCGTGCGAGGGCTTTCATCGCCGCGCGCTCGGCGGGCGCGGTGTCGGGCGGGGTTTCAAACCAGCTCGCGGACTCAAATTCTCGCGCGAGCCGCCGCCACAGGCTGCGGCGGTGGTTGAAGGCGCGGTTGCGAAACGCCCGGACCAGAAACCGCTGCGGTTGTTCCGGCGGTCCCGCGCGCCGCAGCAGTTCCAGGAAGACCTCCTGCACCATGTCCTCCGCCTCGGCGTGCGAAAGGCCGAGCGCGCGGCCGTAGAGAATCAGTTTGGCGGCCTGGGCCTCGAACAACTCCCGGCACCAATCATCCGCCGATGCTGCGTTGCTGGTCACTTCGCCTCATAGACAACGCGGGCGGCGGATTTGTGCAAAAGTCGCGCGTCGGGGGGAAATCCGTAGCTCGACATTCCAATGTCGAGAGCGGCGCGTGCGGTTGGCGTTTCGGCACTCGACATTGGAATGTCGAGCTACTGACACGCCGGGGCGGCGACCGGCGCTCTGATTCAGTCGCGATACCCGGCCGGGTGTCGCTTGTGCCAGTCCCAGGCGGTCGCGACGATGTCTTCCAGCTTCGGAAATTTCGGCTGCCAGCCCAGGGTGGTGAGCGCCTTGTCCGCTGCGGCCACGAGCCGGGGCGGATCGCCGGGGCGTCGGGGCTGTTCCACCGCCTTGATGGGCTGCCCGGAAATGCGCTCGCATGTCTGGATCACCTCGCGCACCGAGTAGCCCGAGCCGTTGCCCAGGTTGAAAAACCCCGCCTTGCCCGGCGCGAGCGCGAGGATGTGCGCCTGCGCCAGGTCCACGATGTGGATGAAGTCGCGGATGCAGGTGCCATCGGGCGTCGGGTAGTCCGTGCCAAAGATTTCGCACTGCGCCCGCTGGCCGAGCGCGACCTTGAGCACGTTCGGGATGAGATGCGTCTCGATGCGGTGGTGCTCGCCGAATTTCCGGCTCGCGCCCGCCGCGTTGAAGTAGCGGAACGCGACGAACTCCAAGCCGTGAAGCTGCTGATACCACAGCAGCATCTTCTCAAACATCAGCTTCGACTCGCCGTAGGGATTCACGGGCCGCTGGGGAAGCGATTCGTCCATCGGCATCTTCTCCGGCACGCCGTAGGTCGCGCAGGTCGAGCTGAAGACAAACTTGCGCACACGGGCGGCCACCGCAGCGTCGAGCAGGTTCAAACCATTCGCCACGTTGTTGCGGAAATACTTCCCCGGATTCTGCATGGACTCGCCGACCAGCGCGTGCGCGGCGAAATGAATGACGGCCTCGGCCTGGGAATCCGCCAGCGCGCGCGCGACCAGCTCGCGGTCGGCGAGGTCGCCGAGGATGAACTTCGCCCGCGGATCCACCGCCGAGCGATGGCCTTCGGAGAGGTTGTCGAACACCGTGACGGCGTGCCCGGCGTTGAGCAGTTCCTCGCCGCACACCGACCCGATGTAGCCCGCGCCACCCGTGACAAAGACGTTCATGCCCGCCGAGCCTAAGTCATTGGCAAACCGGCCTCAATCCCAAAGCCGGCCGGCCGGGGCGTGAAAGTTGATTTGCCGAAAAAATCAGTTGAATTCACCCCCATCCGGGGCCATCTGACATGGCAGCAAATTGCCGCATGAACCTCCGCCCTGAACACATCGGCTGCCCTGAGTTCCGTCGCCTGCTGCGCGCCGACCGCCGCGGTTTCCTGCGCGCGGGCTTCCTCGGCTTCGCGGGCCTTTCGCTGTCCAACCTGCTGCGTCTCGAAGCCCAGGCCAAGGCTGCCGGTGGCAAGACCTCGCGCGACAAGTCCGTGATCATCTGCTGGATGCGCGGCGGCCCCAGCCAGCACGAGACATGGGATCCGAAGCCCGATGCCCCGCAGGATTATCGCGGTGCCTTCGGTGCGATGAGCACGAGCGTTCCCGGCATCCAGATCTGCGACCTCCTGCCGATGTCGGCGAAGATTCAGCACAAGTATTCCATCATCCGCAGCCTGCACCACACGGACGCGGGCCACTCCGCCGGCGACCAGATCATGTTCACCGGCTATCCGCCCACGCCGGCGCAGAACCTGGAAATCAACGCCTATCCCAGTTGCGGCTCCATTGTCTCCAAGGAACTCGGGCACCAGAACCCCAAGCTCCCCGCCTACGTCGTCATCCCGCGCAATTGTCCCGGCACCGGCCCCGCCTATCTCGGCGCGAAACACGCCGCCTTTGCCACCGAGGCCGATCCCGCCAAGCCCGGCCCCTTCTCGATCCCGAACTTCACGCCCGTCGAAGGCATCTCCTTCGACCGGCTCGACGAACGCCGCAAGCTCCTCGGCAGCTTCGACCAGATCCGCCGCGATGTGGACGCCTCCGGCGTCATGGGCGCGATGGACAGCTTCCAGCAAAAGGCCTGGGACATCGTCGGCGGCCCCGATGCCCGCTCGGCCTTCGACCTGGACGCCGAGCCGGCCAAGATTCGCGAGCGCTACGGTTTCATGCCCGAATACGTCGCGCCCACGCCCGACCGCTGCGGCGTGCCGGCGTGGAGCCAGCGCATGTTGCTCGCCCGCCGCCTCGTCGAGGCCGGTGTGCGCCTCGTCACCGTGGACCTCCGCTGGTGGGACACGCATGTGAAGGGCTACGAGACCATGCGCGACGGTTTCCTCCCACGCTGGGACCGCGCCTACACCGCGCTCATCGAAGACCTCGATCAGCGCGGGATGCTCGACAACACGATGGTCATCGCGTGGGGCGAGTTCGGGCGCACGCCGCGCGTGAACGCCACCGGCGGCCGCGACCACTACCCGAACGTCTTCAGCGCCGCCGTCGCCGGTGGCGGCATCAAGGGTGGTCGCGTCATTGGCTCCTCGGACAAGCAGGGCGCCTATCCCGCCGACAATCCCAAGACCGCGCAGGACGTGCTCGCCACGATGTATCGCCACCTCGGCATTGACGTGACGAAGTCCTACGACGACCACCAAGGCCGCCCCGTCCCCATCCTCCCCAGCGGCAATCCGGTGGAAGAGCTGTTCGCTTAAGCAAGCCGCCGTTTCAGCCAAGTTTGCGCTTCACCGAGGTCGTTGAACTGCCCCTCCAACTGCGCCTCAAACGCCTCATGCAGAATGGCCTTGAACTCTCGGCCCGGCTTCATCCCCGCCGCAATCAAGTGCCGGCCCTGTAGTATCGGCTTCGGCGCGCTGTCCTGCACGCGCAACTCCTCCGCCTTCGCCCGCAACGCCCTCACGCCCTCGGGTTCACCCGGCGGCTTGGGCGGGCGGCCGTTGTGGTCCGCCGTCACGATGACGCACAGGCCCGCGATGGTCTCCGGCTCCAGCCGCTTCGCGAGCCGGCGCACACTGCGGTCAGTCGCGGGCTGCAAGTGCGCCAGATGATTTGCCACCAGCGGCGGGACGCGGTCCCGGATGGCGTGCGGCGCGTGGATGCGTTCGAGGAATCTCAACACCGGCTCCACGCCGCCTTCCTCGTGGCCGGGAGAAACGACTCTCATCCGTCCGTCGCGCAGCGCCTCGTGCGTCACGGCCGGTTTGCCGAAATCGTGCGCCAGCACCGCGAGCATCCAGACGATACGCGATGCCGCGTCCGCCGCTTGCCACTCCGGCAGCTTCGCCAGCGCGTCGCAGCAGTGCGTCGTGTGCGTGAAGACATCGCCTTCCGGGTGCCATTCCGGGTCTTGCGGCGTGCCGCGCAGCGCGTTGAGTTCGGGGAAATGCTCGATCCATTCCGTATCCGCGAGGAAGCGCAGCCCCACCGACGGCACCGCGCTCTTCGCCGCCCACTTGAACCACTCGTCGCCCACGCGCTCCACCGCGAGTTCGCTGAAACTCGCCTTGATGCTCCGGCACAGCGCGATCGTCTCGGGCGCGGCGCGCAGGTTGAAGCGCGACGCAAACTGCATCCCACGCAGCACGCGCAGCGGGTCTTCCACGAACGCCGCGCTCGTGTGCCGCAGCACTTGGTCCCGCAGGTCCGCCTGCCCGCCGAAGAAGTCCAGCACCTCGCCGCGGCGCGGATCGAACATCAGCGCGTTGATGGTGAAGTCCCGCCGGCTGGCCGCCTCCTGCGGCGTGATGTCCGCGTCGAACTCGACTGCAAAGCCCTTGTGTCCGAGCGCCACCTTGCGGTCGCGACGCGGGATGGCGAAGTCATACGCCAGCCCGCTGCCGGTCGTGAGCTTGGCGACGCCGAAGGACTGCCCCACGAAATCCACCCGGCCCCATCGCTTCAGCGCGTGCGCCAGCCGCTCGTAACTCACGCCGAAGACCTCGACATCGAAGTCCTTCACGGCGAGGCCCAGCAGCGCGTCGCGCACGCAGCCGCCCACGAGGAACGCGCGCGACAGCTCCGGCATCTCCGCAAGGAGACGGGCAAGTTCGGCTGGCACGACGACTGGCACGCGCACAGGCTGCCAGCCTGCGGCCCAGCTCACAAGTTTCGTCCGGGTGCGGCGAAAATTCTGGTGGGCAGTCCAGCGCTCCGCCGAGGGCGAAACCACTCCGCCGGTGCAGAAAAAGTATTTGGCGTCCGCGCGCGACCGTAGTATCTCCTCCCGGCGCACCGCAGCGGTGCCCTTGCCAGAGTAGCTCAGCGGTAGAGCAGAGGACTCATAAGCCTTTGGTCGGCGGTTCAATCCCGCCCTCTGGCACCACTTCAAAACCCCCAACAAAACGCACTAAAACCCTATGGAATAAGGGGATTTTGCGCGCTCTGCCCGTTTCAACAGCCCGGTTGTTGCGATGCAAGGAGAAGCAGCCGAAGGAAGCGAAAAGCGCCGTTTTGGCAAATCCTCTGGCAAATCCTGCCCAAGCCTCTGTCCACTCAGATTTGCCCGATGCGCTGGCAAATCCCCTTCGCTGCCGAAATTTCCCCCTTGCCTCCCCCGCCCGTCGGCGTAGAACCAAGGCCGTCGCCTGCTTGGGCGATGCGGATTGATACCCGCACAAAACACGGTGAACACAGAGAAACGAACTTGGCCCGTCCTTGACGTGTGGAGGCTCCATCGTGTGCCTCGTATCAACTCACGCTGGGGGCGGGCCTCTCTGTAACACCATGAAAGCACCGAAGCAAAAGGCCGGGCGGACGCCTCAAAGTCCGCAGTCAAAGATCGTCAAGTGGACGGTTGACCTGCCCGCAGACCACTGGCTGCTCAAGCTGCCGCCGGAGGAGCGCAACGCGGCGGCCAATCGCGCCATGCGCGTGTTCCTGGCGCAAGGCTGGGCAGCCTCGCCGAGACGTTTATGAACAGCGTGGACCCCGGTGACGAGAACGAGAAGTTCGCCGGCTTGCGGGACGCGGTAGATTATCAGCGTCTTATCGCAACCGTCATCGCGGGGGAAGTGGTCGCAGCCTAGCCCGCCTCCCGTCGCCGACCCGCGCCCGCCGGATTCGTCTGGCGGGCGTTTTAGTTTTCCGGGTGGTTTGGGTCGTTTTGGGCGGTCACGCCAGCGCCCTTGCGGTGTCGTGTGTGTTGTCTGCCGCCCGGCCTGTGTTGAGGGCAATCGCTTGTAGCAGCGGCTTCTGCTGCTCAATCGCCTGCGCCGGGTCACGCGTGCGCGGCACTGACCCGGTGAGCCGCTGCGAGAAGACACCGATGCGCGTGAAGCGGTCGGCATTGTTGCTGCCGCTGCCGTGCCGCGCGTCCAAGCCACGCAGTTCATTCTCAAGCTCCAACTGATGTAGGCGCAACTCGGCTTGCTGCGCGTCATCGCCAGCGCCTTCATCCGCTCGGATGGCTTGCAAGTTTTGGAGCCGGGCAATCTCCTCCTCGATGGCCTTGCGCCGCTCCGCCAGCGGCAGGGCGTCGCGTTCCATCTTGGCGATGCGTTCGCGAAGCCGCAAGGCGCGCTCCGCATCGCGCACGGCGGGATTGGCTCCGCGTTCCTGCCCGCCCTCCTCCAAGTTCAGCCCGCTCCGGTCGCGTCGCTCCCGTGGGCGCTGGCGCGCTTCATACTGCTCGATGATTCGATCCCAGTTGTCGGCCATCTGGCGGGCGGCGATTTCCAAACCTTCGCCCAGGCTGCCGGTGCGGATGGCGGCGGCAACGGCGACGCCGGGCAGGACGATGACTTCGCCCAGGAGCCGGAGCACGTCGAGCACGTCGCTGGCGGCGTCGGCCATCCAGGTGAGCAGCGGCGCGAAGGTGGCAATCAGTTTCCGTCCGAACGTGTCGGCGCGGTCGCCGATTTCGTCGAGTTGGGCAATGATGTCCTCGCCGATGATTAGTCCAAGGTTCCGCGCGCTCTCAGCGGCGGCGTCGAGGTCCGCGCGCATGGCGGAGAGCACGGCGTCGGAGTTCTTGCCCAGCAGCACGAGCGCGTCAGCAAGCACGGTCTGCGGGTCGGCGGCGTCCCGGACTGCCAGCCCAATCTGCCGGAACAAGTCTTCGAGGCGCGCGTTCTTGAGCTGGGCCGCGTCCACGCCCAGCTTGCGGAAGGCGGCGAAGGCGTCGGAGTTGGAGTCTTCGAGCGCGGCCTTGCGCGCGACGGCGAGTTTCTTCAGGGCGGTGGCGGCGTCGTCAATCGTGCCGCCCGACTGTGACATGGCGAAGTCGAATTCCTGCAACGCGTCCGTGCTGACACCAAGGCGCTCGCTCATGTCGGCGAGCTTGCCGCCATACTCCAATGCCTTCTGTGTCATCGCGGCGACGCCAAAGCCCCCTGCGAGTCCGGCCAGCCCGCCCTTGAGGGAGTTGCCGAGTGACGTGCTCAGGTTCGCGCTCGCCGCGCGCACCTGGTTCAACGTGGCAAAGAAGCCCGTGGCGTTGCCGCCAATCTGGATGTTCAGTTGAGGCATGGGGCGGCGGGGGTTCGGGTGACGTGCCGGAGGGCGGCTTGATAATCTGGCCGGCGCTGGCAGGACTCGCAGTGGTCGAGCATGGCGTTGGTGGCGGCGAGGATTTCCGTCAGGCCGAATTCCGCCGACGTGAGCCGCAAAGCCCGGCGGACACGCAGCGAGAAGCGGCGGCGGAGCAGGCAGGCGGCGGCTTGTTCCTGCTCGCGCAGGAACTTGCCCGACTGAATCAGCCCGACGGATTCCGTCACGGTGCGCGAGCAGACGAGCAATGCGGTGAGCAAGTCGCCGATGCCGGGGAAGTGGCTGCCCGTGACGAAGGGCGAGCCAATCCCTTGGAGCAATGTCCGGTGGCCGACGGTGAAGGGCCGCAGCGGCACGCCGAGAATTGTTCGGGCGTCGGGCTTGGTTTCGAGGTCGAGCTTCATCGGTTCAAAGTTTCCCTCCCGCGCGGCGGACGGGCCGCGCCGCCCGCAGGAGGGCCGGGCGAAGGTCAACTTGACTCCGCCCGGAAAGTGTCTCCGCGCGCCGGCTGGAGGGCCGGCCGCGCGGAGTGCCGGACGGCGTGGCCTGAGCTAGAGGATGCCGCCCGGCGAGGTTCATTTCCGTTTCGGTTTGCCCGTCGGCGTGGGCTTGTCGGCCAGCGCGGATTCGGCGCTCTCAGTTTCCGGCGCGGGTGCGGGCGGTTCCGCGTCTCCGAAGTCGTGCGCGATGCCGTGGGCCTTGGCATAGTGCTGCGCGGCTTGGCGGGCGTCGGCTTCCGCTCGCTCGAATTCGGGCAGCCGCGATTCAATGCGGGCGATGCCTAGTTCCAGGGCGGCGAGGGTCCGTGCGTGAAAGACGAACGGATTTTCTTCCTTCGTCAGCGTGCCATAAACCCAGCCGTCCAACATCGGGTCGGCGTGTTGCTGCCGGTGCCATTCGTGCGTGTAGAATTCACCGCCCACCAGCTTGTCGAATTCTGCGGCGGCAAGGGCGTGGCGCTCGCGGAGGATGTCGAGTTGCTCGCGGGCGTTCTGAAGCGTCTGCCACGTTTTTTGCCCGGCGGAGAGCACGGCGAGCCACGCGGCTTGCGCGCGGTTGGCTTCCTTGAGCTTCGCTTCGGCGACGGCGCGGGCTTCGGCGGCATGGCGCTCGATCTCGTCAACGGCGTCTTGGAGTTGGGCGACGGCGGGGGAATTCGCGGCGGCGGAAATGTCCCAATGGGTCGGGGTGGCGTTCATGGTGATTTTCGGGGTTAGTCGGTGAGCTTCACGCCGCGCTTGATGGCGGCCATTTTCTCAGCGGGCGAAAGGGCGTCGAATTGCGAGCGCGTCAGAGCAGACGGGCCGGACTTGCTCGCGGCCTTCGCTGGACTGACAACAAAAGTTGTCACGGGGCGGGCGGGTTGCGGTGCGGTTTGTGAACAATTGTTCACACGCTCGCCGGAGCTTTCGAGCACGGCGGCGGACAGTTCAAACGCCAGCTTCGCGGCCTCGCCGATGTGGAGCGGGCCGCGCGGGAGCAGGGATTCGCGGGCGGGACGGCCAAGGGCAGCGTCGAGCCGGGCAACGAGCTTGTCGGCGGCATTGCCCTTCAAGTCGAGCGGCACGTCGCGGCCTTCCAATTTTTCGAGCAACACCAAGCAGGCGGCAACTGCGTGGCGGGCGTGCAGGAGATTCACGGCCAAGGCGCGCTCGCCCATGACCTGCACCAACCGCGCGCGGATGTCGGCGTGCGTGACGACCGGCGGCAGGGCGGCGATGAACGCGTCAACGCGCCGCTGTCGGCTGTCGGCGATGGCGAGGAAGGCGGGAGCGAGTCCGGCGAGTTTCTGCGCGTCCGGTTTGCAGACACCGGGGATCGTCAGGTGCGCGTCGGCGAATTCCTTGGCGAGCACGGCGCGGCGCTTCAGCGCGTCGGCGGGCAGTTTCGGCAGCGCGCCGTTGAACAGCTCGCGGGCGAGCGTTTCGAGGGCTTCCGTTCTCACGAATGGCGCTCGCGTCGGTTTCGAGGTCGTCGTCACGGCTTGACGTTTGCACAGGGCTTCTGCGGCCGGCAGTTCCGCGTTTGCGGATTCCGCATTTGCGTATCGGGGGGGCATCGGGGCGGGTCCAACGCAACCAGCATCGCCGCCTCCGTCCGCGTGTGGACACCGAGTTTGCGGAAGATTTTCTTCCACGCCTCGCGCACGGCGCTATGGCTCGCGCCGACTTTCTCGCCGATGGCCTTGTCGGGCGTGCCCTTCGCAGCGGCCATGACAATGCGAACCTGCCGCCCGGTGAGCCTGGACGTGGCGGGCGCGCTCATTGGCCGGTTCCTCCTTTCCAAAGGCTCGCCCACGATTGCACCTCCGCCCGAATCGCATCGCTCAACTTCTTCCCGTAGATGCGTGCGCCGGGGATGTCCAAACCAGCGACCGCCGCCGGGTATTCGTTTTCCAGCTTCGCGTCGAGCAGCGCGCCGAACTTGGCCGCGAGCAGTCGCACCGTCTCGGCAACTTGCACGCGCGGAATCAAGACGACTTCCTCCCGGTCGTTCCGAAGCTTTAGCTTGCGCCATTCCTCGAAGGTTTTTCGTTCCTTGAGGCTGTCGCCGGACTTGTCGCCGATGGCCGGTCGGATGGCCTTCAAGATTGCAGCCCGATGATGCCCGCGCGGAGGAAAAAGGCCCGCGTCCACAAGACGCTTGCGAATCGTCCGCCGGTCAATGCCCGTTTCGTTCGCGAGCGAGTGGACGCTGACTTTTCGTTTCATGGCGGTTGGGGTTTTCCTCACGACCGGGCCTTCGGCATCTCGCGCAGAATCGCCGTGGCGAACGCGCCGATGCGCTCCCGATGGCCGGCGAGGCGCGCGGCGTCCGCTGGTGACAGCAGTTCGGAGATTTTGTTCGCGCGGTCAACGAGCAGCAGCGCGCTCGCGGACAGCCGTTCAAGCCCGACTTGAATTTCCGCGCGCTCCCGTGCGATGTGGTCGTGCAAGGTTCGCGGGCTGATGCCTCGCTCTGCGGCCTGTCTAGCGCGGGTTTTGGGTCTTTTTTTCATAGGATGTTGCGGAGGGACATGACAAAAAAGTTTGGCTCATAGCGACACGTCGGCGTTCATTGGTATCCTGATTCCAGGATGGGTTAAGAATACTGGTTAATGGGGGAAGGGTGGCTCTTCGCCCCAGCTTGCTACGTGTGCCGATGATACGTGCGCGTGATTCATGTCGTGAAGGACACCGGTTCAGTGAGTTCTCGCAGGCGGCGAAGCAGCGGCTCCCGACGATCTTGGCTCAGGCGGGCCGCGAGTGAGTCCGGCGCATCGTTGGTGGTGACGAGGATGGGCAGCAGTCCTTCGCCGCGCGTCGCGACGATGGTGAACAGTGCGGCCTCGAATGAATCGGTGAGCTTGGCCTTGAACACGTCGTCGAGCAGCAGCAAGTCAGCCCGGCTTGCCAGGTCAATCCATTGCGCCGCCGCTCCCGTGCCGTCGGCGTATCGGGCGGCGAACTCAATCCCTGCCTCACAGTTCAGCACGCGGACGATGCGGCCAGCCAGATACTCGCGCCGCAGGAGCAGCCAGGCGCATCGGCTTTTGCCGAGTCCCGTCGCGCCGTGGAGCAGAAGCCCGCGCGGGCCGTAGCGCCATGATAGGACACGGCTCGCGAGATGCGGCAGCGGCAGCCGGTTCACGTCGGTTTCCGCGTAGCAGGGCGGGCATCGCTTCTGCCACTTGCGGCGGCGTTCCTCGGCCAAGTCCACGACGGCACGGTGCTGCGTCTCGGCCATCTGTTTCTCGACGCACGCCGCGCAGTTCACGACGTAGCGGGCAAGCGCTGGATATTCGCAGGCGAACGGCTGGCCGCACGTCGCACAGTTCTTCTCGACGGGCTGCTCACTGGTGGTGTCGGTGGTGTTCATTTCCAAGTGTCGTTGCGGTGGACTACGGGGGCGGCGGGGGCTTTGCCATTTAGCCGGCGCTCAGTTTGGGAACTGCGCTCGCGGGCCGCGCGTCCGGCGAGGTAGCTCCGAAAGTTCACGACCGGCTGGCCGAAAACGTCCCGTCCGCCCCGGCTGCTGGCTTCGTTCCAAACCTGCCGGGCGAAGTCCTCTGAGCATCCGGCGAAGCTCGCCTGCTTCGTGGCGTCGGCCTCACTCTTGGGGAAGCCTCGCGGAAGTTGAACAGGATGCTCCTCCCCCTCTCTCTTATTTGCATCTGCGTCTGCATCTGCATTGTCGTGACTCGGCGTGACATTCCGTGACATGGGCGTGACAGGCGCGCCCTTGCCGTCACGCTTGGCGCGGCAGCGGCGTTGCCGCTCGGCGTCCTTCGCCCGTTGGTCCTCTTCGTCGCGGAGTTCCCGATACTTGGCATGGTTCAGCAGCCGCCATCCGCCATCAATTACCTCAACGCGCCGGCCATCGTGGTCCTTGGTGCGGCTGTGCGGGTCGGGCGCGAGGAAGATGGACAGGGCGCGCTCTGCCGCCTCGAATGGCACCCGCGCGCGGTTCGCAAGGCCGGGGACGGATGCCCAAACCCGCCCGTGCTTGTCGGCCATCGCCAGCATCGTAATCCAGAGAAGTCGGGTGTGGTCATCCTGACACCAGATAGAGCTGTCCGTGATGCTCGAAAAGAGCTTGGTGAAGGTCATGCTCATGTCCTTGCCCTCCGCGCCGCCGGGCGACGGCTAGGCCAGTAGGGGCCGAGCGGGCGGCCCGGTTCCCAGCCGCGCGCGAGCAGGCGGTGAATGAGCGCCTTGGTTGAGCCGGAGCACTTCGACCAGCGGAGCGGGGATTTCACGACCGGCCTTTCCCGCGATTCAGCGCGGCGCGCACAGCGTCGGGGTCGAAGAACACCAAATGCCCGATGCGGCACGAAGGAATGGCCTTGCGCTTCTGCTGAGTCCGAATCCACCTAAGGGAAGGGCGGCAGCCGTCGGCGAACAGGGTTTCGAGTAATCCCTTGGCGTCAACCAGTCGGCCAAGGCTTGCAGTTTGTTGCGTCGTCATGCACCGCCAAGGTATCGGCGCGCACGCGAACAACACGGAGTCTCTACCTTCTTAATTCCCCCGTGGACTTTTTCCCCCGCTTTGCCTTGTGCCGGCCGCGAGTGTCACGCTTCCGTTTGATCCCGAGTTCATCGCAAAGCTCGTTCATCCGGCGCGAGTCAGTTTCCTTCACGACGCCACGGCTGGCCGCCATTTGGCACAATTCTGAACAGGTGAAGAATCGCACCTGTCGCGGAGCGGGCGACTTGAACGAGTAGTGGAGAATCAGCAGCCACTCGCGGAGCGGGTCGCGCTGCTCGCGTCGTCCTTCGACAAGCGCGGCCAACTCTAGCAGCCATGAAGCGTCACCGCTCTGGATGGCCCCCGCGACTAGCGCGGCAGTCTCCGCACTCAATTCCTTGTGACGGCGCATCACCGCCGACTTTGTAAATCCGCACCAGCGCATCGCTCGAACGTTGAACTCACCGGGCTTGGGACGGAGTTCAAAGAGTTGTTCCCATGCACAGAGGATATTCCACACGTCCCCGGCAAACCGATTGCCGAACACTGCGAGCATCAAGTTGTGCCCGGCCTCGCCCGGCTTCCATGCTTTCGCCTTTTTCACGCTGCCATCCTCACAATCTTCCCCTTGGCCGGCTTGGGCGCGAGTTGCCAGAACTTCTCCGCGTCGGCTTGCGAAACCAGCCCTTTGTAATGCCGATGAATCATGTCCGGCGAGTTGCCCGCCCAGGATGCCGTCTTGCCCTCGTGTTGGTGCAAGGCGAAGTGATTGGAAATCGCCGTGTGCCGCAAAATGTCGGGCGTCCACGGCTTCAATGCCGGTGCGTCCTTCGCCGGCTCGCCCTCCGCCCTCCCGCCGTAGCCCGCAAGAGCCTTCACCGCGTCAAAGGCGCGTCGCCAGTTCGGGCCGCAAATCGGCGTGCGCCGTAGGGCGTGCGGGCGAAGCCATTCAACGAGGTTGTCGGAGAGTTCCACCACGCGGCGGGAGCGCATCTTGGCGACGTGCGCGCCGATGGTGAGCGTCTTGGCTTCGAGGTTAATGTCGGCCCAAGTGAGTTTGGAAAGTTCGCGCGGGCGCACGGCGGCAAAGAGGGCAATCGCGCAATACGGCACCAGCGCCCCGCGCTTGTGGGCGGCGGCGGCGGCCATGAATTTCACCGCGTCGGGCAGGGGGAGAATCGTCGGCTCGTCACGTTCCACCTTGATCGGTTCGATGGCGTCGCAGGGATTGGCCGCGCAGTAGCCCTGCCGCTTCGACCACTCGAAGAATGACGACAGCGCCCGCCGCACGTTGTCGCGCGTCGCGGGGCTGGTGCCAGGTCGGAACACGACTTCCCGCACGCGCTCGCCGGCAATCTCGCTCACGTTGGCCCGCCCGTGCCGGGACACCAGAAAGCCCACCTTGGTTTTGAGATTGCGAAGGGTGTCCTCGCGCCGGTTCACCTTCCGCTTGTCCGCGAGGAATTCCGCGAACGCATCGTCGAGTGATTTCTTGATGACCGGCTCACGGTAGTTGGCGAGGTAGAACGAGACGGCTTCGCAGAGCGATTTGCCATCGGGGAGCATGGCAATGGCCCGCTCGGCTTCCGCCGCTTGCCCGTCTGTCAGCCGCGTCGAGACAAGGCGCGTGGCGATCTCGACGTTGCGCGATTGCGATTCGAGCCGGTCGCGCTCGCCCTCCGCCTCCGCCCGGCTGGGAAAGTTCGCGCGCACCCGCTCGCCATCCTCCGCCGTGCCGGAAACTCGCCACACGGTTGCGCCAGAGGGGTTGGTGAACTCGACGATTTTGAATCGGTGTCTATCCTTAGTTGCACGCGCTTTCATCTTGCCCGCTACCGTGGCAAATCGTGGCAAATCTGCAAGTTGAATTTACGGAGTGCCTATAAATAAAGGGTAAATAGCACATTTGTCAGAGGACTCATAAGCCTTTGGTCGGCGGTTCAATCCCGCCCTCTGGCACCAGTTCCCTTTAAGCACCCCACCGACCCGCCTAGCAAGAGATTTGCCCTGCGCGTCGGAATCCTCGGTCAGTCATTACGCATTAAGTTCTACGCCCTCAAATCATGTGGCAAAACATCGCGTCGCGGAGCTTGGGCTCGAACCAGGTGCTCTTGGGCGGCATGATGCCGCCCGCGTCGGCGATTTCCATCAGGTCCACGATGCTGGTTGGGAACATCGAGAACGCGCACGCATACTCGCCGCTGTTCACCAGCTTCTCCAATTCCGCCGTGCCGCGGATGCCGCCAACGAAGTTGATGCGCTTGCTCGTGCGCGGGTCGGTGATGCCGAAGATGGGGTCGAGCACAAACTTCTGGAGCAGCGTCACGTCGAGTCGTTCGATGGGGTCGTTCGTCGCGGCAAACTGAGGACGGAAATGCAGCGTGCGCCACTGCCCGCCGAGGTAGAGCGCCAGCTCGTGCTTGCGCGTGGGTTTCGGCGCGCCGCCCGGACTGGGGATGAAGATGGCGTCGAGCTTCGCGAGCAACTGCTCCGGCGTGAGGCCGTTCAAATCCTTCAGCACCCGGTTGTAGGGCAGGATTTGCATCTGGTTATGCGGGAAGGTGACGGTGAGGAAGCCGCCGCTGTGGCCCACGCCCTTGCGTGACTGGAAGACGCGCCCCGCCGCCGCGCTGCGATGATGGCCGTCGGCGATGTAGAGGAATGGGATCGCCGCGAACTGCCCGGCGATGAAGGTAACCTCCGCCGCGTCGCGCACGCTCCATGAGGTGTGCCGCACGCCGTCCTTGCCCGTGAAGTCCACTTCGGGCGTCGTCGCCGTCTTCTTCGCGACGAACTCATCCATCGCCGCCACGGCCTTGTAAGTGAGGAAGACCGGACCAGTCTGCGAGTTCAGCGTCTCGATGTGGCGCACGCGGTCGTCCTCCTTGTCCGGCCGCGTGAACTCGTGCTTCTTGATGATGCCGTCGAGATATTCCTGACAGCTCGCGGCGGCGACGAGTCCGACTTGCGCGTGGCCGCCCATGACCTGCCGGTAAAGATAGAAGCACGGCTGGCTGTCTTGAAACAGCGCGCCGTCCGCGATGAGCTTGGCGAAGTTCTCCTTGCCCTTCGCGTAAACGGCGGGCGAGTAGAGATCGGTGCCCGGCGGCAGATCAATCTCGGGCTTCGAGACGTGGAGAAAGGAAAACGGGTTGCCCGCCGCCATCTCGCGCGCCTCCTCGGAGGACATCACATCGTAAGGCAGCTCGCAGATGCGGGCAGCGAGTTCGGGTTTCGGTAGGAGCGCGGGAAACGGTTTCAATGTCGCCATAAAGAGGCGCGAAGATAGAAACCGTTCCGAGTGAAGGCACGCGAAAAGTATGGGCAGACGGGAAGGATCTGCGCATCAGCTCTGGCGAAGGTTCATCTCAAAAGCGGCGCTGAAGCCGCCGCAGGCCAAACGCTCCGCGAATTTCGAGGCCGGTGGGAGTCGCGCCAGCGTCTGGACTGCGGCGGCTTCAGCGCCGCTTCGTTCATCGGCCTTTCACGCCATCGCCGAGCGACTTCACGAACGCCTCCAGCTTCGGCACCAAGTCGGGCGTTTTGCCGAGCTGCGCGATTTGATTCACCACCGCGCTGCCTACCACCGCACCGTCCGCTGCGAAGGCGACTTGCCGCGCTTGCTCAGGGTTCGAGATGCCGAAGCCGATGGCGATGGGGAGCGATGTGTGCTTGCGGATGAGCGCCACGCGGTCGGCCAGATTGCCGGCGACCTTCGTCTGCATCCCGGTCACGCCTTCGCGCGAGATGTAATAGATGAAGCCCGTGCCGCGCTTGACAATGGTGGCGATGCGTTCGTCCGGCGTGGTCGGCGCGACGAGCCAGATGGCGCACAAGCCGGCATTGCGCATCAACTGCTCGTAGGTGTCGGCCTCCTCCGGCGGTAGATCGAGCACGAGCAGCCCGTCCACGCCAGCGCGGGCCGCGTCGGCGATGAACTTCTCCACGCCGCAGCGGTGCATGAGGTTGAAATAGACGTAGAAGACAATCGGGATTTGCGACTCGCGCCGAATCGCGGCGACGGTCTCGAACAGCTTCGGCGGCGTGGTGCCGCTCTCCAAGCCGCGCTGCGCGGCGAGCTGGTTGACGAGGCCGTCGGCGAGCGGGTCGCTGAAGGGCACGCCCAGCTCCAGCACGTCCACGCCCGCGCGGTCGAAGGCGAGCGCGAGCTGCCGCGTGGCTTCGAGGTGCGGGTCGCCTGCGCCGATGTAAACGACGAAGGCTTTTTGCCCGCCGCGCTTCAGCCGTGTGAAGCGTTCTTCGATGCGATTCATGCGCGGCGGATTGTCCGGCTGGCGGGACGCGTGGCAAGATTGTTCGCCAACCAGACGAGACGAAGTCCTTCCAAGGTCAGGTTCGGTTCGACAGCGGTGATCTCTGGCAATTTCGCCGCGATGAGTTCCGCGTAGCCGCCCGTGGCGACCACGGGCAGCCGGCGGCACTTTAACTCGCGCTTCAGCTCCAAGATCAGCTCGCGCACCAGCCCGCGATAGCCATGCACCGCGCCGATGAGCATCGCCTCGCGTGTGCTTTTGCCGATGACTGAACTCGTCTCCTGAATCGTGATGCGCGGCAGCAGCGCGGTCTTGTCGTGCAGGTAATCCGTCATCGCCGCGAGGCCGGGCGCGATTATGCCGCCGACATAATCGCCGTGCCGATCCACCACGTCAAACGCGAGCGCGGTGCCGAACGCCACCGCCACCGAAGGCGCGCCAAAGTGGTTCCGCAGCGCGACCGCGTTCGCCAACCGGTCGGGACCGATGCGTTTGGGCTGGGGATAATTGATGCCGACGCCTGCAATGTTGTCAGCCGTGAGCACCAGCGCGGACAGTCCAAGTTCCGTGCGAGCGAACGCCTCCGCCTTGCCCGTCACCGCCGGCACCACGCTGCACAAGGCCACGCCTTCGATGCGCGCCTTGCCGACGAAGCGCAGCACCGGCCCGTCCGCCTCGCCGGAACGCCAGAGCGCGGTCTTGATGTTCGCCTGCTTGCGCACGCCGCGCGCGTCGGCGAGGCCGAGGTGCGTGTGCGTGTTGCCGATGTCGAGGAGGAGGATCATTTCTCAACGGTCACGTCACCGCCGATGATGCGCTCCAAGCGCCCGTGCTGCGTGCGGAGCAGCAGCGCGCCCTCGGAGTCGAGCGACTCGGCCACGCCGGTCTGCGCCCGGTCGCCGATGCGGATGGTCACGCTGCGTCCGATGGTGGTGCATTGCTCCTCCCACTCGTCCGCCAGCGCCTCGAACTGGCCGGCGCGGATGCGCGCGTAGTCGGCGTCCAGCTCGCGCAGGACGGTGGCGGCGAGTTCAGGCCGCGACACGGGCTGGCCGCTCTCGATGCGGAGCGAGGTCGCGGTCTTACGCAAATCCACCGGCAGGTCCGCACTCGTCAGGTTCACATCCACGCCGACGCCGATGATGAGATACTTAACATGGTCCAGCTCGGCGCTGAGTTCGGTGAGGATGCCGGCGACTTTCTTGCCGCGCAGGAGAATGTCGTTCGGCCACTTGATTTCAGGCGTGAGGTTCGCTGCCGGCGGATCGCGCGGGCCAGCGCGGTGGCGGCGACGACGGTGAGCTGTGTCGCGGCTTGCGGGCGCAGGTCAGGACGCAGCAGCGCGGAGAACCAAAGTCCCTTGCGCGCCGGTGAAAGCCATTGTCGGCCCAAGCGCCCGCGCCCTTTCTTCTGCGCCTCGGCGAAGACGACGACGCCTTCCTTCACGCCGTCGCGCGCGAGCTTCTCGGCCACGTCGTTGGTGGAGTTCGTCTCCTCGAAGACGCGGATGTCGCGGCCCACGATTTGATTGTCCGGCAGGCGCGCGAGCAAATCATCGGCGTGGAGCGCGTCGGGCGTGCTCAGGAGCCGGTAGCCTTGGTGTGGGTTGGCGGTGATTTCGTAGCCGAGCTTGCGCAGCTCCTCGATGCGCGCCCAGACAGCGGCGCGGCTCATGCCAAGCTGCTGCGCGAGGTCCGCTCCGGACACTGAGCCGGCTCCGGCGCGGCGCATCGCGGAGAGGATTTGGGCGTCAACGGTCATGGCTGTAGCCAACGACAGATGCAGATGTTGTTCGCAGTTAAAGCCACTTCAATCATCGAATCCATAATCAACAGGTTGGCCCGCTCGGAACGAGACTCGGTGGACAATGAATGCGTCTTCGTCGGAAAGCCCTAACACAAACTCTTCGCGTCGGGTCGCATCCTCGTCTCCAATCTGCACGGAGTAAGTCGAGAGGATTGCGATTTTCACTGCCGAGTCCACTCGCGGCACCATGTAATCACGAGCCTTCTGCTCATAGGCGTGCAACTCCGAACGCACTCGGCTAAAGAAAGCCCGTTGTTTGGCGGAGGGACCGGCTTCAGGCGCATCTACGCCAATCAAGAAACCGTCCTCGGGCTTCTTGGGGAGGAAGGTCCAGACACCGTGCTCAAAGGTGATTGGACCGAAGACCGAGTCTGCCAGGCTAATCACTGGCTGCTTCTTGAATAGGTTGCTGAACCAAGACATAGCTTCGTGCCTCACCCTTCAAAATCCAACGCGATGTCCACGGCACGCGCCGAGTGCGTGATGGCTCCGACGGAGATGAAGTCCACGCCGGTCTCCGCGATGGCGCGGACGGTCTGGAGCGTCACGCCGCCGCTGGCTTCAGTCTGCGCGCGCCCGGCCACGAGGGCCACAGCGGCGCGCAACTCGTCGAGGCTCATGTTGTCGAGCAGGATGATGTCGGCGTGCGCTTCGGCGGCCTGGCGCACTTGCTCCAGCGTGTCGGCCTCGACCTCGATGGTCAACTCGGGGTGCGTCAGCATCGCGACTAGCACAGCTTCGGCAATCGCATTTGGCTTGGCATCCCGTAGCGCGGCGAGGTGATTGTCCTTGATGAGCACTTGGTCATAGAGGCCGACACGGTGGTTCTGTCCGCCGCCGCATTTGACCGCGTATTTCTCGAAGCGCCGCCAGCCGGGCGTGGTCTTGCGCGTGTCAAGGATGCGGGCGCGCGTGCCTTTCACCTGCTCGGCGAACTGCGCGGTCAGCGTGGCGACGCCGGAGAGCCGCTGCACGAAGTTCAAGGCCACGCGCTCGGCAGTGAGGATGGCGCGGGCCGAACCGCTTACGCGCAGGAGCACGCGGCCTTGCTCGCACGGTTCGCCGTCTGCCGCGTTTGGAGTGACAGCGAGCGAGGCATCCAACTCGCGGAAAGCCGTCTCGGCGAAGGCGAGTCCCGCCAACACGAGCGGCTCGCGCGCGACCATCACGGCGCAGGTCGTCGCGGACGCGGGGACAGTCGCCTCGGTCGTCACGTCGCCGGGGCCGATGTCCTCGGCGAGCGCGGCGCGGACGGCGCGCTGGATTTCGTCGGCGGTCAGTTCCACGGGCGGAAGATGGCGGAGGGGCGGACGGGCTTGAAGGAAAAAGGCGTGCAACCACGAAGACACGAAGGACACGAAGAAGACGGAGACTCAAGGTGACGACGCTCTTTGTGTCCTTCGTGCCTTCGTGGTTCGTTCAGATGCGTTCGCTTTCACTTCGCCGCCTCGTCGGAAATCCAGCCGCGCCAGCGATAGACCCGCCAGCCGATGAGTTCGTGCAGCCAGTTCTCCAGCTTTACGAAGCCGGCCGCGCGCGGCACCAAGTCCGTGCTGTCTGGCGTGACGATGCTGACGCTGGTGAGGAACGCGCTCGGAGCGGGGATGACTTCCAGACTCGTCGTGGTGCGGAAGACGCCGGCCGCGCGCTTCATGTGCGAGGCGGAGGTCACGAGGAGGATGCGCTTCCAACCGCGCTCCTGCGCGAGCCGGGCGACCTTCTCGGCTTCGTGTCGCGTGTGCTTGCAGCCGCCGAGGCTGATGACTTCCGGCTCCGTGGCTTTCCACGCGGCGAGGATGTCCTTGAACAAGTCCGCCTCGGCGAACGGCTCGCCGCTCACCGTCACCGCGCTGCCGCCGACGACCAGCGTCTTCGCCTTGCCCAGCCGGACGAGTTCCAGCGCCGCCACCGCGCGGTCGGCGCTCTGGTTGAAATGCAGCCGCCCGACTTCCTCACGCGAGGGAGCCGAGAAGCCGCCGAGCAGCACAATGACATCGGCCTCGGGCAACTCCGCGCGCTTCACGCCGGCCCACGGGCGTTCGAGCGAGCCGAGCAGGCTGCCCGGCAGCGGTGTTGCACCCACAATCCAGATGAACGCGGCCAGCGCGCCGAGCGTGGCAGCGAGGCGGGCGCGCCGTTTCCTCAGCGCCAGCAGGGCCAGCACCACGAGGCAGGCCCACACGAAGCCCACCGGCTCCAGCAGCCGCATCGCGCTGCGCAAGGCGAGGTCCAACATGGCGGCAGGGTAGCGAGCCGGTGGGCGAGTCACGACGAAAAAGGCGCGCTTGGACAGGCGGGCGGGGCTTGCTACGTTCGCGCGGTGAAGTGGACTGTGCTCATCGCAATCATCGGCGCGCTCGGCGCGCTGCCGGGTGGGGCCGCGTCGAAGTCGGACCCGCCGGCCCCGAAGTTCTCCGTGTCCACGGCCAACCCGGTGGAGGCGGACTTCCAACGGGTGATGGCGCTGGACGACGCGGCGCACGACGAGATTGACAAGTGGATCAAGGACAACGGCGCGTTTGCGAGGCAGGGCGCGGGGCTGACCGAGGCGGTGTTGAGCCTGAAGATCGAGCAGCGGCTCGCGCCGGTGAAGCTGGCTTACGAGGATTTTCTCCAGCGCCACCCGAAGCACGCGCGCGGGCAGCTCGCCTTCGGCAGTTTCCTCAACGACCTGGGCGACGAAGCCGAAGCCCGCAAGCGCTGGGAGAAGGCGCTGGAACTGGACCCGTCGAACCCCGCCGCCTACAACAACCTGGCCAACAGCTACGGCCAGACCGGGCCGGTGGCGAAGGCCTTCGAGCTTTACGCCAAGGCCATCGAGATGAATCCCCGGCAGGCCATCTACTACCACAACCTTGCCTCGGTCATCGTGCTGCATCGCAAGGACGCGGCGGAGCACTACCGCATTTCCGAGCAGCAGGTGCTCCGGCACGCGCTGGAGTTGTATCGCCTCGCGCAGAAGTTTGACCCCGACAGCTTCCAGCTCGCGACCGACCTGGCGCAGGTCTTTTACGGGCTGCAACCGCCCGATCACGGGGGGGCCATCGCGGCGTGGAGTGCCGCGCTGCCGCTGGCGCGCAACGGCCAGGAGCGCGAGGCCACGCACTTGCATCTCGCGCGGGTGAAGGCTGCCGCCGGAAGGTTGAACGAGGCGCGGCAGCACCTGAACCAGGTGACCGATCCCGCGCTCGCCGGGGTGAGGAGCCGGCTGGCGCGCGAGCTGATGGACAAGGCGCTGCCCCAGCCGACCAAGGATGACGGCCGCCGTGTGACCCTCCCCGGCCAGCCCAAGTGAGCGCGGCCGGGCGTGGACAAGCCTGGGCAAACATTGCGCAACGAATAGTTGCATCCTTCCGCCCGGGGATTCGTCTTAAAGCGCGTATTTGAAAATGAACGACCGCGCCACCGCCCCGAATCCCCCCCGTTTCAGGCTTTTCTCTCCGGCACTGGCTTTGGCCGCCGTGCTGGTCTGCCCGCTCGCGCCGCAGCGCGCCTCCGCCGTGAGCGCCCCGGTGCCGGCGGCCGGCAAAACTGTGGCCGACGAGTTCAAGGCCCTCCAAGTCCGGGACGAGGACGCCCGGCAGGACATGAGCCGGTGGCTGGCGGAAACCGCCGCGCACGATGAGCATTTCGACGACAAGCCGCAGAATGTGTTGAGCGCCCGCATGGAGCACCGCCTCCGGCTGGTCTGCGCCGCGTTCGCCGAGTTCCGGGCGCGGCACCCGGACCACGCAACGGCGGAGGCGCTGGAGCAGGCGTTCCGGGCCGACCTCACTGCGGACCTGGAAGCCATCCGCCGATGGGAGGAGGGCCGTGCGGAGGACTCGTTCAGCGCCGCGCCGTGGAACGAGCTGGCCCACTATCTCAGCCACAACGGGCGCATCCCGGAGGCCTTTGAGTGCTTCGAGAAGAGCCTCTCCCTCGGCCCGGAAGAGGCGGTCTATTACTTCGATTTCGCCACTGCGGTGCTTCTTTACCGTGCCGATGCCGCCCGCGTGTTCAAACTCACCGAACAGGCGGTCTTCGACAAGGTGCTCATCCTTTACCGGCGGGGGATGCGGCTGGAGCCGGAAAGCTTTGTCCGTGCCGCCGAATACGCGCAGACTTTCTACCTCATCACGCCCGCGCGCCGCGCCGAAGGACTGGCCGCCTGGCAACACGCCTACTCGCTGGCCACGACGGAGTCCGATCGGGACGAGGCGCGCACGCACCTGGCCCGTTACGCCATCCTGGCCCAGCACCACAACCTCGCCCGCCTTTACCTCGATCAGATCAGCGGCTCCCGCCTGGACACGGTGAAGGAGTCTCTCCTGCGCCGGATCAGCGAGGCCGGCAAGTCGGAGAAGCCCGCCCCGGCCACGAAGTGACGGGGGCAAGGCTGCCCGCGCCCCGTTTTCCATTCCCACGCCGGGTTCCCCGTGGTTAGGGTGCGCGCGTCGTCGTTTTGTGAACGCGCCCGCGCCAGATTCTTCGCCGTCGGCTGCAACGGCTCGCGCCGCCTCCTCCCGCCGCTGCTGGTTTCGCGTCGGAGCCGTCCTCGTCGGTCTGCTGCCGCTCGTGCTGCTGGAAGGCGCGCTGCGGCTGGTGGATGTCGCGCGCCCGGCGGACGACCCACTCGCGGGCATCGGCGGGCAGCGCCCCGTGTTCGAGCGCGTCGGCGACGTGTATCGCACCGCGCGGGCGAAGGAGAACTTCTTCGGCGGGCAGGAATTCCCGGTCACCAAGCCCACGAATGCCTTCCGCCTGTTCGCGCTCGGCGGCTCCACCGTCTATGGCCATCCTTATCTCAACGACACCGCCTTCCCCAAGTGGCTTGAGCTTGAACTGGCCGCGCGCGCGCCGGGTCGCGCGGTGCAGGCCATCAACTGCGGCGGCATCTCCTACGCGAGCTACCGGCTCGCCCACGTCCTGCGCGAGACGCTGCATTATCAGCCCGATCTCATCGTCCTCGCGCTGGGCCACAACGACTTCCTCGAGGACCGCACCTACGATTCGCTGAAGGCCCGCTCCGCCGCGCGCCACTGGCTCACGGAGCAGGCCGCATCGTTGCGCACCGTCGCATCGCTCCGCAAAATCCTTCCGCCCGCTGTCGTCTCCACACCCCACCCGCACGGAGCTGACTCCGACTCCGCCGAGGTGGACCCGCGCCTCGACCACTCCCGCGCCGGCTACGCCGCCTACCAGCGCGACGACGACTGGCACGCGCGCGTCATCCGGCAGTTCGAGGAGAGCTTCCGCGCCATGCTCGCCGAGTGCCGCGCCGCGAACGTCCCCGTCATCATCGTCACGCTTGGCTCGAACCTCCGCGACTGTCCGCCCTTCAAGTCCCAGCACCGCGCGGGCCTCACGCCGGCGCAGGAGGGCGAATGGCAGCGCCGCTTCGACGACGCCGCGCAGGCCGACCTCCGCGACGACCTGCCCGCCGCGCTGGCGCGCTACCGGGAGGCCGAGGCCATTGACCCGCAGCACGCCTTGCTCAACTACCGCATCGCCCGCTGCCTTGACCGCCTTGGGCAAACGAAGGCGGCGCGAGAATACTTTCTCCGCGCGAAGGACGAGGACATCTGCCCGCTGCGGATGCTGGAGCGGATTTACCAGCTCCAGCACGCGCTTGCCGCCGAGACGCGCACGACTCTCGTGGACGCGCGCACGTTGCTGGAGGCTCGCAGCCCCGAGGCCCTGCCCGGCAACGACCTCTACCTCGACCACGTCCATCCCACCCTCGGCGGGCACCAGCACATCGCCCGCGCGCTCGCGGGGAAAGTTCACGAGCTGCGCCTGCTCCCCACCGCCCCCGCGTGGGCGGAGGCGGCCCGCCGCGCCACGTTTGAAGCGCACCTGCAAAGCCTGCCTTCCGCCTACTTCCCCAATGGCCGCCGACGCGTGGACTGGCTGGAGAACTGGGCCAAGCGCCACAAGCTCCATGAGGAAACCCTCCCGCGCGACGCCCACGGTTTTCTCCGTCATGGCATCCGGCAATACGAACTGGGCGAGACGGGGCCGGCGTGGGCCTTTTTCACCCGCGCCGTGCAGGCCGATCCCCGCACCGCGCCGCTCCTGGCCGCCCACGCGCGCGATCTCGTGGCGCAGGGCCGGCTCGGGGCCGACCTGCGCGCGCGCCTTCCCAGCCTCACCAACGCCGTGTCCGGTGGCCGGTGAAGGCGGGGCGCGTCTGTCCCAGCGCGCCGGTTGGGGAGCCGGGGCAGTTGCGGCACCTTGGGAACTCCCCCCGTGACCAACTTGGCAGAAACCCGCTTGCACGAGCCGCCGTCTGAGGTAGGGTGCCCGGCGTTGAACCCGACCCTAACCCCAACCAATCCCAACCCACATGACCACTGCTTCGCGGCGTCCCGCCAACCAGGGTTTCACCCTCATTGAACTGCTCGTTGTCATCGCGATCATCGCCATCCTGGCCGGTATGCTCCTGCCGGCACTGAGCAAGGCCAAAGACAAGGCAAAGACCATCCAGTCGGCCAGTAATTTGAAGCAACTCGGTCTGGCCTCCCTGATGTATGCCGAGGATCAGCCTTGATTGGCCCCTTCGTTTTCGACAGCGGCATTTGGCGGTGCCAACAACACGTATTACCGCTTGATCCAGCCCTACATCAGCAAGAGCGCCGCGAGCAGCGGCGGCGGACTCTTCATCTGCCCTGCCGCGCCCAAGACAATCAACGCTGCTGGCAACGTCATCATTGATACCTCCTTCGGCGGCGTTGGCTGGCTCGGTTACGCGCAAAACAGCCAGATTGGATTCAACGACGTCTCAAAAACCTTGGCCGACGTGATGGACACCGTGGGAACTGTCATCCAAGCCGACTCCAACGGGGTGGATGCTTCGTTGTATGCGGATACAACTGCTTCCGGAGCGGTCCAACCCTTGGGCAACACGCTCTACCGCCATAAAGGGGGCAATGAATACAGCCTGGTGCGGCTTCCGGCTGGACGACCGCAAGGCCCAACCAATGGGATTGCCAACGCCAACTTCTTCGACGGACATGTCGCAACGTTGCGCCTGCCCACCCGGCTGCAAGTGCTCACGCTTGGACGCGACTAGCACCACATTTGTAGCCGGGCAAACGTCCAACTTAACCCGCCGCTCCCCGGCTTGCGCCTCACAGCCCGCCAGACCATCTCCAGCGCGATGAGGGAGTAGCTGGTCGTCAGCGCGGTTTCCGTCTCCCACGAGCTGGCGCTGTCGTTTGCCAGGAGCCGTCCCGTTTCTTGAGGTTCACCAGGTGCCGCGCCACCTCACGCCGCCAGTGGACTTTTCCGCCATCCTTGGTCCCCAGCCAATTCATGCCGGCGGCGGTCAGGGCCGTGGTCATCATGGCGGAGGCCACGCAGCAGCGCGTCCCGCGTCCCGCTCACTTCTTCGCCAACTGCGCCTCGATCTTCACGGCGACGGCTTGCGCAAGGAACTCGGAGCCTTCCTTGTTGAAGTGAACGTCCTTCGGGTTCTGGAGCTTCGCCAGGTGCGGCGTGATGTGGGCGTTCAGGTCGTTGATGGTCACGCCGGCTTCCGTCATGACCCGGGTCGCGATGGCGTTGTAGGCCGGCACCTTGTCAAAGGTGCGCTTCGGGTTCAGCTCGCCATCGGGGATGGGCGTGGTGGTGGCCCAGATGAGCCGCGCGCCGGTGGCCTGCAACTGTCTCACGATTTCGCGGAGGTTTTTCTCATAGGCCGCCGGCGGCACCTGCTGTTTGCCCGGCTCCATGAACTTCATGTCGTGGATGCCGAAGTTGAAATGGATCACGTCCCACCTGCCGGTGCCGAGCCAGGCCTTGAGGTTGCGCAGGCCGTTGGTGCTCGGCCCGCCGTTGGCGGGGATGCGGTGGACGTTGGCCTTGCCCTTGAGCAGCGCGCGCACGGGCAGCGTGTAGCCCATGGAGATCGAGTCGCCGATGAGGAGCACGCGGGGCAGCCCCGGCTCGTCCGTGATGGGCGCGGTGACGGGACTGGGCGCGGGCCTGGCCTTCTTCGCGTCGGTCTTGGGCCTGGCATTCTGCGCGGAGGACGGGGCCACCGCGAGCGCGATGGCCAAGCCCCCGAGGATAAAGGTGCGGCGGAACATGGCGCGCGAGGTGCGGAGGGTGGCTACTTTTTGTGCGCCTGCTCGTAGTGCTTCTTGAGCAGGTCCTCGCCGAAGTCGTTGGTGAAGTCGCGCCAGACGGCGTGGACGTGGTTCGCGCCGTTCTGCGTGTTGTCGTATTCGAGCAGGAAGGTGGGGCCTTGCACGCGGTAGTAATGGCCGGCCCCGCGCTCCAGGCCGCCCGCCCAGGCGAAGGCGACCTGGTCCCAGCCGGCCTTGTCAATTTTCGCGAGGTCCGTCTTCGCGACGTCCGCGCGGACGCGGTTGGCATACTCGGCGACGATCTTCTTGAGCAATTCCTTCTGCGCGCCGTTGAGCTTGGCGTAGGGGATGCCGTCAGGAGTGAGGCGCTTGGCGACGCGGTCGGCCCCGGTGATGATGTCCTTGGGCGCGGTCTGGTCGTAGATGCCGGTGGCGCGCTGCCCGGCGGAAAGGGACTTGGCGAGTTCGCGGCCGAGGTCTTCCTCGACGCCCAGCACGCGCAGGCCCTTCTTCGGTCCTTCGCGGACTTCCGCCGGGTTCGTGCCCATGAAGGACGGGACGGCGGCGATTTCCCTGCCGTCCACGATGGTGAAGCTCAGGGACATGTGATGGCCCTCGAACCGCCACGCCCAGGTGCCCTTCGCGTCGGGTGTGCCGTAGATGCTGACGAAGTAGAGGATCGGATTGCGGTCCATCCGGCCGTTCTTCTCCAGTTCGCGCAGCACGCCCTCCAGGCCCATGATGCTCGTGGCCTTGGTGTAGCCGTGGTCGCTCATGGCGGATTGGAGCATGGCCAGCGCGAGCTTGCGCTGGGCCTCGGACATTTCCGTCATGGGCAGGCCCTTGCGCCCGAACGAGACCATCTCGGTGGGGATGAAATGCCAGGCGTGGCGCGCGTCGGCCTTCAGGTCGGCGTAATGGGCCTTGGCCGACTGCGCGGGCTTGAGCGTGCCGAGGAACTTCTTCGCCGCCGCCGTCATCGCATCGGCGGCGGGATGGGCGTGGAGGGAAAGGGTGAGGGTGCAAACGGCGGCCAGCAACGCGGCGCGACGGAGGAACGGGTGTCTGTTCATGCGGGGAGTCAAGCCGAGCGGGCGCGGAAGACAATGCAAAAATCAGCGCGCCGCCGATTGTCCTCCCGGACTTGTCGGGGCAGGGGAGTCGTGGAGGATTTCCCCGGGCCGATGGCGGCAAACGCTTCAATTCAAGGTTGCAATCACGGTCCAAACCCGGCAGTTTGCGCGCCTCTTAATTGCTGGCATGACTGCGAAAGAAGAGCCGATCACGTTCACGGGGACTGTGACCCAAGTCCTTCCGGGCACCATGTTTCGCGTCGCGCTGCCCAACGGCCACGAGGTGCTGGCCCACATCTCCGGCAAGATGCGCAAGAACTTCATCCGCATCAGCGTGGGCGACAAGGTGGAGGCCGAGATGTCCCCCTACGACCTGAGCAAGGCGCGCATCATCTTCCGGCACCGCTGAGTTGACGGGCCACGGCGCTTGGCGCGGGTTCATCGCCCGCGCCTTTTTCATGTTGGGAAGGACCGCCGCCGTCACGCCACCAGCCACGCGATGATGGCCTTCTGCGTGTGCAGGCGGTTCTCCGCCTCGTCGAAGATGGTCTGCGCGTGCGCCTCGAAGGTCGCGTCGTCAATCTCCTTGCCGCGATAGGCCGGGAGACAGTGCATCACCAGCGCGTCCGGCGCGGCGAGCTTCACGAGCGGGGCGTTGATTTGATAGCCGGTGAGCACTTTGATGCGCTCGGCGGCCTCGGCCTCCTTGCCCATCGAGACCCACACGTCGGTGTAGAGCAGGTGCGCGCCCTTCGCGGCGGCTTGCAGGTCTGCGGTCAGCACAATCTTCCCCCCCGAGCCGGTGACGCTGCCGGTGATGACTTCGCCCGTTGGCGAGGGTTGCGCGTGGACGTGCGTGAAGCCCGCGCGCTCCAGCAGCGCCAGCGGCGGTTGAAACGGCTTCGGCGCGGCGATGCGCAGCTCGAAGCCGAGCTTCGCGGCGGCGAAGACCCAGCTCGCCGGCACGTTGCACGCGCCGTCGCCGATGAAGGTCACGACCTTGCCCTGAATCGCCCCGCGCTGCTCCTGAAACGTGAAGATGTCCGTGAGAATCTGGCACGGGTGCTCCTCGTCCGTGAGCGCGTTGATGGTCGGGATGTTCGCGTAGCGCGCGAACTCCTCCACGTCCGCCTGCGCGAAGGTGCGGAAGACCACGCCGTGAACCATGCGGCCCAGCACCCGGGCGGTGTCCTTGATCGGCTCGCCGCGCCCAAGCTGGATGTCGGCGGCGCTGAGGAACATCACGTTCGCGCCCAGCTCGCGGAGGCCGACCTCGAAGGACACGCGGGTGCGCGTGGAGGACTTGGCGAAGATGAGCGCCCACGTCTGGCCGGCCAGCGGCAGGGATGCGGGTTTGCCGCGCTGGCGCTTCACGGTGGCGCTGGACGCCAGGATGGTTTCCATGTCCGCGCGGGACAAATGCTCGAGGCTCAACAGATGTCTCATGGTCGAGAGAAAGCGCGGAGTGTAGGCACGGAAGCGGGAAGTGCAAAAACAATCGGAGCGGTTTTGCGCCCGCCGCTGCGGCCGCTCCGGGCGGGGCGCCGGATTTCCGCGGTTTCCCCTACGGCATGACCGAGAATCCCGCCGCGCTGTTGATCTCCTGGAATGGCCCGAGCGGTTTCTTCTTCTGCTCGAAGCGGTCCACGTTGGGCTGGCCGGACCAGAGCTTGTAGAGCACCTTCTCGTGGTTCAGGAGGACGAGCGCCTTGAAGTTCCACCCGGTCTCGTGGGTCTTGCGATTGAAGGCGAACATGTCGAGGAACAGGTTGCCGTAGCGCTGGGTGTGGACCACGGTGAGATCCAGTTCATAGGCCACGGATTGTTCCTTCGCCTCGAGCGACTGGCGCACCGGCGGCGGCAGGGACGCCCAGGTAACCGACTGGTTGGGCAGGAAGCGGTTCTGGATGTCGAGGTAGTTCAAGATGCGGACATTGGGGTTCGCGTAGGGATCGAAGCCCAGCGTGCGCAGCTCCGTGATGGTGGTCCGGCCCGGCTGGATGCTGTCGAACGCGGCTTTCGCGGCGGCAAAGTCCGGCCAGGGTGATTTGGCCGTGCTGCGGCCACTGGTGTGCATGGAGGCGCAGCCGGCGGCGAGGAGCATCGCCAGCGCGCCCAGCAGGAGCGGGAGTTTTTTCATGGTGAGAGGCGTGGAGTGGAAAAGAACGGCGAACCGGACGGGGCCGGGCCGCAGTCCTCAGCCTGTCCCTCCGTGCTGCACCGAAGACTGCGGGAAGCTAGCGCACCCGGATGGCCGCACACTCGGGAGTTGTCCCGATTGGCGGTGGTGGGTGACGAGCGTATGTTGCCATGAGTCGGCTCGCGCAAGCGCCGGTCTGGCGGGAGGAAAACCTCATCTGGTGGGTTTGGCGGTCAACCGCCGGGGGATGGCGTCCCGCCACGGAAGGTGCGCGAAGGCTGTGCGCGGCACATCTCATCCGCTTCGTGCGAGTCTCCCGCTGTGGTTCGGTCGCCATTTTCGGGGCAGGGCCGAATGGCGGTGTCCATCGGTGTGTGACATTTACGGGGCGCGAGATTTTTCATTGCGGCGGGTGAACCCGCGACTATCCTCCGCCACAGCCAACGGATGCCATGAAACCGAGTTTAGACAGCGCCCCGCCTGAAAGCCGGTCTGCCTTCACCCTCATCGAGTTGCTCGTCGTCATTGCCATCATCGCGATCCTGGCCGGGATGCTCCTGCCCGCGCTGGCCAAGGCCAAGGCCAAGGCCCACGGGATCAAATGCGTGAACAATCAGAAGCAGTTGGGACTGGCCTTGGGCCTCTACACCGGCGATTACGATGACCGCACTCCGGTCCGCACGGACATGGTCCGTGAATTCGCCATCACCGGGCAGCGCAATTTGTTCGGGCTGCTTCAGTCCGCCGTGGGCACCAATTCGCCCGTGTTCACCTGCCCGGCGTCAGTGGAGATTTCGACCCCGGTCGCGGATCCCATCGGCACCGCCACCGTGGATGGCAAGCCCAACGCGGCCAACAGCACCAGCTATCTCGGCAACGGTGTCCTCATGAGCTGGTCCAACGCCGACCAGTTTCGCGTCGCCTCGGTGCCCGCCCCCTCCAGCGTGGTCTCGGTCCAGGAATTCTTCGCCCGGCGGAACACGGCCTATCAACGGCCCGGTGTGATCATTCCCGCCAACGTCCTACCCAGGCAATACACTTGGTGGCACTATAACCCGGGTCCCGTCACCCAGATCGGCCAGTTCGAGCACTACAGCAGCCTCCACTCCTCGGGCGGGAACCTGCTGTTTCTGGACGGGCGCGTGGAATATCGCAAGACCACGCAGGTCCGCAGCGGCGACTTCGGCCTGTCGTCGGCCACCGACGACATCACGGCCAGCTACGGTATCAACTACACGCGGGCGTTCTGAGCCTGAACGCCATCCCTCCAGGCGGGCGGTTCCCGGTTCCCCTGCTGACTGTGGCCCGTCTCCGGCAACGCCCCGCGATCCCGGCAGCCGGGGACGGCGCGGTTTCACCTCCAGCTTTCAACGACATTCCCCGAGGCCCAAAAGGCCGGGTTGAACGGCGGGATGCGACGGGCTATGGTCAGTTCCAGCTTTCAGGCAAAATGAAGAAACAGCCGCACGCAGCGCAATCCGATCACTCCCCGGGTGGCTTCACCCTCATCGAACTCCTTGTCGTCATCGCCATCATCGCGATCCTCGCGGGAATGCTCCTGCCGGCGCTCGCCAAGGCGAAGAACAAGGCCAGGCAAACGACCTGCCTCAACAACCTCAAACAGGCCGGCCTGGCCCTGACGCTCTACGCGGACAACAGTGATGACAAGACGCCTGCTGGAAACGACACCGTGCTCAATTTTGTCACGTCCGGAACGCCCAACTACCTCGGCTCGTTGGTTCCCTACCTGGGCGGCTCGCCCTCCGGCCCCTCCATCGCCAAGCTGTTCACCTGCCCGTCCACGCCGGCCCGCGAGCCGCAGACTGGCACGGTGCTTGAGACCACCTCACCCAATGTCACCAGTTACCTCGGCAATGCGGTGGTGATGGGCTATCTGAACGCAGGCGTGCCGGTGGACCGGCGCGTTTCGCGCATTTCCACTCCCTCGGCCATGGTTTACATGCAGGAACTCTACAACCGGCGGGACATCGCCTTCCTCCGGCCCTTCCGCCGACCGGCTGACGGCAGGTATCAATACTGGCACTACCTGTTTCAGCCGAGTGGAGGGTTCACCCTCAACTGGCTGGGCCTGAGGGAAAATTACACCGTGATCCACGAGAAGGGCGGCAACCTCATGTTCGTGGACGGGCACGCGGAGTATCGCAAGGGGGAGCGGATGACCTCGGCGGACTTCGGGATGGTGACTGCGGCAGGGACCGTGGCGACCTGGGCGAACGACCCGAGCAACGGCACAGTCTTCAATTCAACCCTCGGCGATTGATCCTCCAATGATTCTTCGTGCCTCTGTTCCACTCTTTGTGGCTGGCTGCCTCGTGTTCACTGGTTGCCGGAAAAAAGTCGAACCCAAGTCCGAGGCCGCCCCGCCCCCGCAGTCGGCCGCAGAACCGGCGGCGGTCGCCACCCCGCCCCCGGCAGCCACGCCTGCTCAACCCACGCCTCAGTCAGCGACCACCCTTCCGATGGCATTTCCCGGTGCGGGCGAGCAATCCAAGATCAACTCCCCCCTTACCGGCGCGGTCGCCCGCTTCCACGACAAGTTCCAGCGCTTCCCGCGCGACTGGAACGAACTGGTCACCGCCGGCTTCATCCAGTCCATTCCCCAGCCTCCAGCCGGCAAGCGCTTCGCCATAGACCCGGACACCCGCATCGTGGTTGAGTTGCCGAAGTAGTCGGCTGCGACGGTTGCGACATTCGCCGTCCGCAGGCTGCGGGCGGCTTTTCGTCCGAACACTGATTACTGAAAACTGAATACTTCCGTGAAACATCTCGCTCTGTTCCTCGCCCTCGTCTTCCCCGCCGTGCGCGGCAACACCGCCACCCTCCTTGTCGAGGCTGAGTCCTTCAAATCACCCGGCGGCTGGGTGCTCGACACGCAGTTCATCGAGAGCATGGGTTCGCCCTACCTCATGGCACACGGGCTTGGCTCGCCGGTCGCGGACGCCACCACCACGGTGAAGCTCCCGCAGGCCGGCAACTGGCGCGTCTGGGTCCGCACGATGGACTGGGTCGGCCGCTGGAAGGCCACCGGCGCGCCCGGAAAGTTTCAGGTGCTCGTGGATGGCAAGCCGCTGAAAGAGACCTTCGGCACCAAGGGCGCGGACTGGTCGTGGCACGACGGCGGTTCGGTGAATGTCGCGAAGCCCGAAGTCGCCCTCGCGCTCCACGACTTCACCGGGTTCAACGGCCGTTGCGACGCCGTCCTGTTCACCACCGACCCCGTCTTCCAGCCGAGCAACGACTCCGCGCCGCTCGCCCCGTGGCGCATGGCGCTCGCCGGTTTGCCGCCGAAGCCCGAGGAGGCCGGCGCGTTTGACCTAGTCGTGGTCGGCGGCGGCTACGGCGGCATGGGCGCGGCCATCGCGGCGGCGCGCATGGGCTGCAAGGTTGCCTTTATCCAGAATCGTCCCGTGCTTGGCGGCAACGGCAGCTCGGAGATCCGCGTCTGGGCGATGGGCGGCATCCGGCGCGGCCTCTACCCGATGCTCGGCGAAATCGTCGAGGAATACATGGACCGCGCGAAGTCCTCGCCCGGCACGTTCGAGGAGTTCGGCGACGCGAAGAAGGAGGCGCTCGTCCGCGCGGAGAAGAACATCTCCCTTTTCCTCAACCACCACGCCTTCCGCGTCGAAGTTGCCGGCAACCGCCTCAAGGCCGTCATCGCCTTCGACACCCGCACCGGGCACATCCGGCGCTTCGCCGGCACGCTCTTCGTGGACAGCACGGGCCACGCGGGCATCGGCGCGCTCGCGGGCGCGGACCACACCACGAAGGACGACGGCCATCTCGGCATGAGCAACATGTGGCGCTGGAGCGACGCCGGGAAGCCCGTGCCGTTTCCGAATACGCCGTGGGCGCTCGACCTCGTGATGGACGACTTTCCCTACCCGCGGCGCGGCCACGCCGAATGGTTCTGGGAAAGCGGCTTCAACAAGCACCCGATTCTCGAACTAGAATCCACGCGCGACTGGAATTTCCGCGCCATCTTCGGCGCGTTCAACGCGATGAAGAACAAGGACGGCAAGGCCGAGCACCCGAACGCCAAGCTGGAGTGGATTGCTTACGTCGGCGGCACGCGCGAAAGCCGGCAGTTGCTTGGCGACGTCATCCTCACCCGCGAGGACATCGTGGCGAAGAAAGCCTTCCCCGACGGCACCGTGCCGACGACCTGGGACATTGACCTCCACTACCCAAAGGAACAATACGCCAAGAAATTCCCGAACGACCCGTTCATCTCGAAAGCCGTCTACGACAAGGCCGTGGACCGCCAGCACGGCTACCCGGTGCCTTACCGCAGCTTCTACTCGCGGAACATCGAGAACCTCTTCATGGCCGGTCGCAACGTCAGCGTCACGCACTAGGCGCTCGGCACTGTGCGCGTGATGAAGACCGGCGGGATGATTGGCGAGGTCGTCGGCAAGGCCGCGAGCCTCTGCATCAAGCACGCCACCCTGCCGCGCGCGATTTACCACTCGCACTTCCCCGAGTTGCAGGCGCTCCTGAAGCTCCCCGGTGCCGCGCGCCGCGACAAGGTTACCGACGAGCCGAAGCTCCCCTCCGATTACAAGCCGCTCCCCGCGCAGGTCATCGCCGCCGAGGGCGCGATTGAGCCGGGCGTGGACCCGAAGAAACTCCCCGGCCTCGTGCTCGACGACGCACAGGCCAAGCTCACCGGCAAATGGACCACCGCCGGCAATCCGTCGCTCCAGCCCTACGTCGCCAGCGGCTACCGCTATCGCGGCGCGAAAGAGGAAGGCGCCGCCCGCTACGAGTTCAAGGTCGAGAAGGCCGGCGACTACGAGGTCCGCGTCAGCTACAGCCCGCACGAGAACCGCGCGACGAACACGCGCGTCGTCATCGAGAGCGCGGACGGCGTGAAGGAAACCACCATCAACCAGCGCGCCAAGCCGCCGCTCCCGCAGAACTTCATCAGCCTCGGCACGTTCAAGTTCGCCCCCGGAAAGCCTGCGGTCATCACCCTCGGCGGCAAGCCCGCCGACGGCAACGTCCACGCCGACGCCGTGCAGTTGCTGCCGAAGTGATTGCAGGCCGCAGCGGCGGTCTGCGCCGCCGACTTCCCGAACTGTGCTCACAGAGCGCCGCAACCACGCCAGACAGTGCCGCTCCGCACAGGGAAGAATCCTTGCCTCGCCGCCCTGCCTGTGAAATTTTCGCGCCCTGTTTTATGGCGCACGTCAAACTCCACATCCCGGGCCCGGTCGAAGTCAGCGAGAAAACCTTCCAGGCGCTCTGCTCGCCGATGATCGGCCATCGCGGCCAGGGCTTCAAAGACCTCGTCGCGAAGATTCAGCCGCAGCTCCAGACCCTCCTGGGCACGAGGCAGCTCGTTTATCTCTCCACCTCCAGCGCGTGGGGCGTGATGGAGGGCGCGCTCCGCAACCTGACGCAGAAGAAAGTGCTCTGCTGCATGAAGGGCGCGTTCTCGGACAAGTGGCTCGATGTCGCCAAGCGCTGCGGCAAGGACGCCGAGGGCCTGCAAGTCCCGTGGGGCTCGCCCATCTGCGCCGAGGCCGTTGACGCCAAGCTCGCCACCGGCCAGTTCGATTCGCTCACCCTCATCCACAACGAGACGAGCACCGGCACCATGTCGCCGGTGGCCGAGATCGCCGCGCTCAAGGCGAAGTATCCCGACGTGATGTTCATCGTGGATGCGGTCAGCTCGATGACGGCCGTGCCATTGAACTTCGACGCGCTGGGCATTGACGTGCTCTTGGCCGGCACGCAGAAGGCGTTCGCGCTGCCGCCCGGTTTGTCGGTCTTCACCTGTTCGCCCGCCGCGCTCGCCAAGGCCGCGACCACGAAGGACCGGGGCTATTACTTCGACTTCGTCGAGTTCGAGAAGAACGCGAAGGACAACATGACGCCCAGCACGCCGAGCATCCCACACATCTACGCGCTCGCGAGCAAGCTGGATGAGTTCTTCGCCGAGGGCCTCGACGCCCGCTACGCGCGGCACCGGCAGACCAACCAGATGACCCGCGACTGGGCGGCGAAGCACGGCTTCACGCTCTTCCCCGAAGCCGGCTTCGAATCCATCACGCTCTGCTGCGTGAACAACGGCGCGAGAGCCAACGGCGGGCGCGTCGTGGACGCGGCCAAGCTCCAGAAACTCGTGAAGGAGCAGGGCTACCTCATTGACGGTGGCTACGGAAAGATCAAGGGCACCACCTTCCGCCTCTCGAACATGGGAGATGAGACGCCCGCGACGATGAACCAGCTCTACGCCGCGCTCGACGCCGCGATGGCGAAGCTCTGAACAGTTCTTCCCACTCTCCGCGAACCCGGTAGGGCCGCGCTGCGCGCGGCCTCGTCCATCCATCTGGGCAAACGAGGCCTTGCACAGCAAGGCCCTACCAGATGGGGAATTCGCAACGGTGTTCCTCACTTCCTCAGCGTCTTGAGAAACGCGTAGAAGTCCGCGACCTCGGAATCTTTCAAGCCGTTGAGCAGGCCCGTCGGCATCAGCGAGACGCGCGTGTCGGCCACGCTCACCACTTCGTCGCCGGTCAGGCGCACCGTCGTGTCCGGGCCGGTCTGGACGAGCTTGGCCGTCGGCGCGTCATAGACCATGAAGCCCGTGTAGGTCGCGCCGGACTTGGTGGTGAGCAGCTTGGGCAGATACGTCGGCGAGATGTCGCGGCTCGGGTCGAGGATGGCGATGAACAGGTCGTCGCGGGAAAGCCGGCTCGCCACACCCGTCAGGTCCGGCCCGATGCGCGTGCTGGTGGAATGGCAGCGGTGGCACGCGCGCTCCTCGTAAAGCTGCTGGCCGCGCCTCGCATCGCCGGCATCCCACGCGATGGCGGGGAGACGCTTGAGGAAGGCAGCCGTGTCCTCGTCCCCGCCGAGCAGTTCCTTCGCGGCGGCGGGATGCTCGCGGGCGAACCACTCGAACCACGGGGCGTAGGCTTTCACCAAATCGCCAGCTTCCGTGACCGCGAAGGACTGGCCGCTCCACTTCGCGATCAAGTCCGCAAGAGCGCTGCGCGCCGCCTTCTCGCGCGGCGCGGCACAGTGACGGCGGAGAGAAGCAAGCGCGGCGGCGAGTTCCTTCGGTGAGGCCGCGCCATCCAGCTTGGCCAGCGACTTCGCGGCGAGTTCGACGACGCCGGACTGGAAGGAGCCGAGCGCGGTGAGGAAGCGGGCGCGGTCCTCCGGTTGCGGGTTGCGGGCGAGGACGCGGATGAGGCTGTCCTGCAAGCTGGCCTGCGGCCACTGCTGGCGCAGCGCGGGGAACAATTCGGCGTCCGGCAGCACGGCGAGGAAGGCCACCAGTTCGCTGGTCCAGCTAGGCGCGGCCAGCAACCTTCGCGCGGCATCGGGCTGCTCCGATTTCTCAAAGCGCTGGGCGAACAGCGCGTGGTCGGGCAGGCCAAAGTTCGGTGAGGCGACGAGCGCGGCGTCGAGCTTGGCGTCGCGTTCCATGAGCCGGGAAAACATGTCGGCCACGCGCACGGGCCAGAAGCGGCTCGGCTCCTTCTTGTCGGCAAGCATCTTGTGTTGCAGGCCCGCGACGGCGCGGGCGACGCGGATGCTGACTTCAAAGGAACGCGGCCCCTGCAACCGTGCGGCGACCATGAGGAAATGAATGTCGTCCTCGATGGGGCTGGTGTCGGTGAGCTTCGTGGCGACGCGTTCGAGCAAGCCCGGCGCGTTGGCGGAGAGCATCGCGAGCAGGCGGCCAAGCTCGCGGTCGAAGTCGCCGTCGCCGGACGGAAACGCGGGTGCGAGACGCTCGACGACGTGCTCGCGGAGCGGCGTGGGGATGTCCTCGGTCTTGCTGGCGACAAAGCCGTCGTAAGTGTCGGGCTTGTCCTGCACGAGCTTCACGTCGCCGAGGCCAAGTTGGAGCAGGCGCACCGCGTCAAGCCGCGTCACCGGGTCGCGCGAGGTGGCGGCGACGAAGGTGGCATTGTTGAAGTAGTGGGTCTGCCAGTTCGGGTCGTCGCCGCGCTCGGGGCCGTAGATGCGCAGGATGCCAAGTCGCTGGCGTTCGGTAAGCTGGCGGGGCAGGGGAGTGCGGGAGAAGGGCGTCAGCGCCGGGGCGAGTGCCGGCGACATCTTGTCGCCGTCTGGGGCGTTTGATTGCGCGTCGGCGTTGGCAGCGTCCGGACGGCGGCTGGAAGCCGCCGGCACGGCGTGTGCGCGTGCCGCGAGAACAGTTGCGGAGCGGACGCGGCGGTCGTCGGAGTTCAGACCGCGATACCAGTCCGGGGTAGGTGCCGACGTGAGGAGGCTCTGATTGAGTTCCGGGTTTGAATGGAGCCTCCTCACCTCGGCACCTACGGAGATGAGGCTTTCCCACGCGGCGCGGGCGATGCGCGGGTCGTCGCGGTGGGTGAGGTCGGCGAGGAGCTTGGCAGCGGAGTTTGCGTCGGTGCTGCGGGCGAGTGCCCACGCGACGCGGGCGATGAGTTCCGGCTCGCCACTGGCCGCCAGCTTGCGCGCGATGTCGCCGGAGAGGCCATCGAAGAGTTCGACTTGAACCTCCACGGCACGGATGCGCTCGGGTAGCGCGAGCTTGCGGTTGAGCGCGGCTTGCTCGAAGGCGGGTCTGCCGAGTGTCTTCGCGAGCGGAACCCACTTTGCGCGCGACCAGCTTGAGAGCGGTTGCGGGGCGGAGAGGACTTGGCGCAGCGGCTGTGCCGGCGACTTCCAGTCGCCGCTCTTCGAACTGCTGTTGCTCATAGGCGGCGACTGGAAGTCGCCGGCACGGGATGCGGTGTATTTCACGCGGAAAACACTTCCGATGGTGCCGCGTCCGCCGATGGCTACGAAGAGGTCGCCGTCCGGGCCGACCACGGCGTCCACCGGCGCGAAGCCGGTGTCGCCGGCTGTCTCCATGAAGATTTCCATCTGCGTGTCGAACGTGCTGCCGCGCCGCGTGAGCGGGAAGAAGTAGATGCGGCCGAAGGTCCAGCAGATGGCGAAGAGGCCGTCGCGATAGCGCGCGGGGAACGCGCGGTGGCGATAGACGAAGACGCCGGTGGGCGAGCCGCGCCCGACTTCCCAGAGGCGCTCGGTGTTGTCCGGCCAGGCGGGCGGGCGGTTCCAGGCGTGGCCCCAGCCCTTGAGCACCCAGCCGTGGTGCGCGCCGGTGGCGATGTCGAACATGCGCGTGCCGGAATACCACGGCAGATGGTGGTCGCGCTCGCCGTCGGCATCGTAGGTGAAGACCTGGCCGAGGGGATGGAAGTCAATGTCGTAGGGATTGCGGAAGCCGTGCGCGAGGACTTCGCTGGTCTTGCCGTCGGGCGAGATGCGGACGAGCGCGCCGGCGTTGACTTGCTTGATGGGCGAGCCGGGGAGCTTCGCGTGTTCGGCGGAGATGCCGGCGTCGTTGCCGCAGATGAGGTAGAACCAGCCGTCCGGGCCTTTCACGATGCCGTTGGCCGAGTGCTCACCGTCGCGCTCGGTGCGCAGCCAGAACTCCGGCTCGCCATCGGCCACGCCGTCGCCGTCCGTGTCGCGCCAGCGGCGGATGCCGCCGTCGCCGTTCATGAGGAGGTCGGTGCCGTCAAAATACATTCCGTGCGCGCCGGTCTTGCTGGCCTTCACGAAGAGCGTGGCCTGGTCGGCCTTCCCGTCGCCGTCGGTGTCGTGGAGGATTTTCACGTAGTCCTTGCCCGCGACGACGATGCGGCCCTTCGCATCGGTGGTCATGGAGAAGATGTCATGCGCGAGGTCGTCGCCGGCGTAGAGCGAAACCTCGAAGCCGTCCGGCACGCGGAAGCCGTGGCTGACGGCGGCGGGGCAGGGGAGGGCAAGCAACAGAATCGCGGGCAGGACCAACGACAGGCAGCGGGTGGCGCAGCGGTGCATGGTGAACAGACTTTGCGCGAAGCGTAGGCGTTCAAGTTCGGCACGGCAATGGAGGCGAACTTACCGCAGACTTCGCGAATCAACGTCTGCCTCTCATTGGCACCGGGCTTCAGCCCGGTGTTGGCGTCGCAGAAGAGAGCCAAGCCGTTTCAACGGCTTTCGCTGCGAGGCCCATTGGCATCCGGGCAAACCGTTGAATCGGTTTGCGTCCGCTCCCGCCAGTCACACCCGGCTAAAGCCGGGTGCTAATGAGAGGACTCCTTCGCAGTGCCACGAGGTTTCCCTGCTTTGCAAATCTGGGCGAGCCTTGGGCAAACAGCGGTGAGCCGGGCGCGCACTCAGGCTCCAAGGTCACGCCATATGAGACGAGTCCTCTCCATCAGCGAGGTCGTGGAGACGCTGGCAACTCCCAGCGGTGCGGTCGAGGTGCTGGCCACCGGCGACGCGGGCTACGACGAGGACAGAGCGCAGATGGAGATGCGGCTGGACAGCCGGTTCCGTCCAGTCGAGGCGAAGTCAGACGGTCGCTGGCCGCTGCCAGCCCGCCTGCCCCAGCGAGACACGGTGAACGTGAGTCTCGACTGGCAGGAGGCGCTGCCGGCGGCCCGCGACATTTTCCGGGACTGGGCGAAGCGAGTTCACCAGTCGGTCAGCAGCGCCAAGAACCTTAACTGAACAGGCTTATGCTTGCGAAATACCACATCGAATACGCCATGCACGTAGGGCGGAACGCCCATGTGAACCACTACCAGACGGACGACCCCGTGGCCGCCGAGGAGTTTCTCGTGCATGTGCTGGAGCACGGCTACCGCTTCCATGCGCTCCGTCACGACGGCCTGGAACTCCCGCGCCATGAATCCGACAAGATGCTCAAGACGGCGGCGGGCGTGCTCGCCTCGCGGCACCTGTGTGCGACGCTGGGCATCAAGCCGGAGGAAGAGCATTTCCGCTTCGGCTTCACGGCGTGAGCGGAGCGCGGCGGTGGAGCCAGCGAAATCTGCGCCCGCCCCACGGCTTGGGCACGGGCGCGCAGCCGGAGTTGTCTTATGAAAACGAAAATCATCCTCGGGACCGTGCTGGGCGCGGTCCTGTTCGCCGGCTTTGCCGCCACCGTCGCGCCGAACGATCCCAAGATCACCACGCGCGAGGTGATGAAGGCCAAGCTGGAGAGTTCGCAGAAGGTGCTCGAAGGCATCGCCACCGAGAACTTCGCGACGATCTCCACGCACGCGCAGAAGCTCGCGGCGTTGAGCCAGGTCGCCGGCTGGCAGGCGCGGCAGACCCCGGAATACAAGCAATACACCGCCGAGTTCCGCCGTCACGCCGAGTCGCTGCAAAAGGCCGCGCGCTCGGAAAACGTGGACGCCGCGTCGCTCGCGTGGTTCCAGCTCACCATCAGTTGCGTGAACTGCCACCGGCACCTCCGCGGGGTGCGGACGGTGCAGTTGCCGCTGGTTCCCGCAGCGCAGGTGATCGCCGCACAGTAGGGCAGTCGTGGCAGCGGGGGAGGAGCCTGCGTCGGCGGAGCGGGGGTGTCGCGCGTGATGGCGGTCCGAGTTTCCGCTTGGAAGCAAGGTCGGTTCCGTTACCGTCGCGCGTCGGCTGGCCGAAGCGCCGGCCGGCCTTGCTATGGCGAACCCGACTCCGCCCACCGCCCCGCCGCCCGTGCAGAACGGGCGTGCCGCTTTCCTCGCGCTGGTGGCGTCGCTGGCAGCCGTGCTGGCGCTGCTCTTCGCCCGGAGTTTCCTGCCCGACCATGTCCACTTCGCGAACGACGGCCCGCTCGGCGCGGCGGAATCCGCGGCGGGCCGGATGCCGGCGGCCATGACCGGCGTGTGGATGGACCTGAACTGGGTGGGCAATGAGGGCGTCGCCTCCGCGCCCAGCCTCTCGAACCTCCTCTGCGTTGTCCTCAGCCCGGTCGCGTATGCGAAGGTCATCGTCCCGCTCTCGTTGCTACTGCTCGGCTGCGCGGCCTGGGTGTTCTTCCGCCAATGCGGCTTCGCGCCCTGGGTCTGCACGGTCGGAGGCATTGCAGCGGCGCTGAACGGCGACCGTTTCTCGGTCGCGGCGTGGGGCCTTTCCATCTGGGTGCTGGGCACGGCGGCGGTCTTCCTGGCACTGGCGGCCCTCATGGCAACGAACCGCCGCCGCACCTGGGCGTTCGTGATGCTGGCCGGTTTTGCCACCGGCCTGGGCGTGATGGAGGGCTTCGACACCGGCGCGATTTTCAGCCTCGTGGTCGCGGCGTTCGCCCTCTGGCTGGCCTGGGCCACCGGTCCGGGCACGCCCGGCGAGCGCGTGATGCAGGGCCTGGGCCGCGTGGCCGTCGTGGCCTTGTGCGCCGGCTTCATCGCCACTTACACCCTCGGCACGCTCATCAGCACGCAGGTCAAGGGCGTCATCGGCATGGCGCAGGACAAGGAGACGCGCGCGCGCCGTTACAGCGAGGCGACGACCTGGAGCCTGCCGAAGATCGAGGCGTTGCGCGTTCTGATCCCCGGCCTGTTCGGCTACCGCATGGACACGCCCGATGGCGGCGCGTATTGGGGATCGGTCGGGCAGAATCCCGGTCTGCCCCAACTCAAGGAAGCGGCGGCGAAAGGCGACGCCCAAGCCAAGGCCGCGCTCGCCAACCCCACGCTCTTCCGTCATTCCGGCTCCGGCGAATACGGGGGCGTGCTGGTCGTGCTCCTGGCGGCCTTTGCCCTTGCGCAGGCCGCCCGCTCGCAGGCCGGCGCATTCACGGAGGTCGAGCGGCGGCTCGTCTGGTTCTGGGCGGGCATCGCGCTCCTCTCGTTGCTCTTCGCCTTCGGCAGGCACGCGCCCTTCTACAAGCTCTTCTATTCGCTGCCCTACGCCTCGACCATCCGCAACCCGGTGAAGTTCATGCACCCCTTTCACCTCGCGCTGATCGTCCTCTGCGGCTACGGGCTGCATGCGCTGGCGAAGCAGTTCATCAAGCCCGCCGCCACCGAGCCGGGCAGGCTCACCGACCAGGTTGGCAGTTGGTGGAACTCCGTGACCGGCTTCGAGCGGCGCTGGACGCTGGCCACCTTCGGACTGGCCGCGCTCGGCATGTTTGGCCTGCTGCTCTACGGCTCCGCGCGCAAGGAGCTGGAGAAGCACCTCGTCTCGGTCGCCTTCAGCGAGGACATGGCCAAGGCCATCGCCTCGCACAGCGTCGGCGAGGTCGGCTGGTTTGTGTTCTTCCTCGCGCTCTCCGCCGGGGCGGTCGCCGTGGCCCTGAGCGGCTATTGGTCCGGCGCGCGCGTGCGGTGGGCGGGCGTGACGCTGGGCCTGCTGCTGGCCGTGGACCTCGCCCGCGCGAACACGCCGTGGATCATCTACTGGAACTACCAGGAGAAATACGCGAGCAACCCCATCATCGAGCTGCTCAAGCAGACCCCCTACGAGCGGCGCGTGCAGTCGCTGCCCTTCAACATCAGCCAGTTCGCCGTCTTCCAGCAGCTTTATGGGATGGAGTGGACGCAGCACCTTTTCCTCTACAACAACATCCAGTGCCTCGACATCACGCAGGAGCCGCGCTCCACGGCCGAGAACAAGGCTTACCGGGAAACCTTCCTGGGCCGGGCGGAGACGCTCGCCCGGCTGTGGGAGCTGACCAACACGCGGTTCATCTTCGGGCTGAACGGCACCAATTTCCTCAACTCCATCGGCACGCAGCTCGACCCCGGACAAAACCGCTTCCGCATCCACACGCCGTTCGACATCGTGGCCAAGCCCGGCGTGGGCAATGCGACCCGCCTCGATCAAGTCACCGTCGTCACCAACGGCCCCGGGCAGTTCGCGCTGATCGAGTTCACCGGCGCGCTCCCGCGCGCGAAGCTCTACCCGCACTGGCAGGTGATGACGAACGACACGGAAATCCTAGCGCGGCTCGCCAACCCGGCCTTCAAGCCGCAGGACATGGTCCTCGTCTCGTCGCCGCTCCCCGCCGCGACGAACGATCCCGGCACCAATGCCGGTGAGGTGAAGTTCGTCGCCTACGCGCCCAAGCGCATCCAGCTCGAAGCGTCTGCCGTCGCGCCGTCCGTGCTGCTGCTCAACGACAAGCATTCGCCCAACTGGAAAGTCTCCGTGGATGGCCAGCCCGCGACTTTGCTGCGCTGCAACTACCTGATGCGCGGCGTGCCAGTGCCCGCCGGCAGACATACGGTCGAGTTCCGTTACGAGCCGCCCGTCACCGGCCTCTACGTGACGGCAGCGGCCATGGCCAGCGCGCTGTTCCTGCTCCTGCTCGTGGCCTTCACCCGGCAGGCCGAAGGCGCGCCACCTCTCGCGAAGCCCGTGGTGCCACCGCCTGCGAAGTGACTTCCCCGTGAAGAAGCCCGCGCCCCTCTCCCTCGTCCGCCGCGCCCCGCCGCGCCTCCGCAAGGAACTCGAGTGCGTCCTCATCAGCCGCACGCAAATCCACCGCCGCGTGCGCGAGTTGGCCAAGCGCATCGAGCGGGACTTCGCCGGGCGCGACCTCGTGGTCGTCTCGCTGCTCAACGGCACGGTCATGTTCCTCGCCGACCTCATCCGCAGCCTGAACATGCCGCTGCGTCTCGATTTCATGGGCGTCTCCAGCTACGGCAGCGGCACCGTCTCGCGCGAGCTGGTCTTCACGAAGGAACTCCGCCTCGAAGTCCGCGACCGCGATGTGCTGCTCGTGGACGACATCCTCGACACCGGCAAGACGCTCACCGCCGTCATCGCCAAGCTCCAGCAGCTCCGCCCCCGGCAGATCAAGACCTGCGTGCTCCTGAACAAGCCCGCCCGCCGCGCGGAGAACGTCCAGGCCGACTACGCCGGCTTCGACATTCCCGACCTCTTCGTCGTCGGCTATGGGCTGGACTACGCGGAGCGGTATCGGAACTTGCCGTTCGTCGGCGTGCTCAAACCGGAGATGTATGGGAAGTAAAACGTAATGCGTAAAACGTAACCTGAAGCCCACCGCCCTTACGCATTACGCATTACGTTTTACACTCTCGCCGTGACTGTCCGAATCCAATTCTGGTCCTACTTCAAAGACCTCACCGGCTGCGCGCAGACCAGCGAAGAACTGACGGCTGGCGCGACCATCGGTGACTTGGTTCAACGTCTCCACGCCCGTTTTCCGAAACTCGTCACAATGCAGAACTCCACGCTCATCGCTGTCGGCGTTGAGTATCAGGGCCGCGACTACGTGCTGAAGGACGGCGACGAAGTCAGCCTGTTCCCGCCTGTCCAAGGCGGTTGATGCGCCACTGGAAACTGAACACTGATTACCGACCATTTGCAGCGTTCCCTCACTATCTCCCCCGACCCGATTGATGAGCCTGCCCTCGTCGCCGCACGGCGCATGACCGGCAGCATGGGCGCGGCGGTGTATTTCAGCGGCGTGGTGCGCGGCAGCGAGGAGGGCCAGCCCATCGCCGCCATCGAATACGAGTGCTTCCGCCCGATGGCCGAGCATCAGTTCCATCTGCTCTTCGACGAGGTCGAGCGCCGCTGGTCGGTGGAATCCGTCCGGCTCGTCCATCGCCTCGGCGTCGTGCGGGTCAACGAGCCGTCGCTCTGGGTGGAGATCGTCGCGCCGCACCGGGGTGAGGCGTTCGCCGCGTGCCAGTGGCTCATTGACGAGATGAAGCGCGTGGTCCCGATCTGGAAGCGCCCGATCGGGTAGGCCCGGAACCCCAGCCGCGTGCGCCGGGAAACTCCTTGCTTTGCCGGCCTCGCAAAACAGAATCCGGCACCACGATGAACGACGCGCTCACCGCCCTGAACGCCCATCTGGGCGCGCTGCTGCTCGTGCTGAACTTCGCCGTGCTGCTGTTCGGGGCGGTGCTCATCCATCACACCTCCTCCCTGCGCCGCGAGCGCCGCGCGCAGGCTGGCCGCCTCGCTGAACAACTCGGTCGCGCGCACATCGGCCTGCAGAAGATCAACTCCAGCGTCATCGCGCAGACGAACGAATTGAAGGAGCGCCTCGGCGCGATGCGGCCCGCGCTGGAGCAGGCCGAGCAGCTCCTGCGCGAAGGGGCCAGCTTCACGCCCGAATTCAAGGCTGTGCGCGGCGAACTGCGCCAGTTGGACGAACGCATCGAGGCGTTGAGCCGCACCGCGGGCGAGGTCGCCGTCGCCCAGGCCGAGGCGAGCGGTGTGTTGGGCGCGCTCGACCAGCAGGTGGGCGCTTTGCGGCAGGAGGTGGCGGCCACCGCGAAGGTTCAGCCCGCGCCCGTGCAGCTCCCGGAGCTGCGCCAGATTCAGGAGCAGGTCGGGGCGCTCCGCCAGGCCGTGACCGCGTCGGCGCAGGCGCAGGCCGCGAACACGACCGAGCTGCGCTCCGACCTCAGCGCGCTTGCCGCCGAACAATCCCGCGCCGCGCAAGTTGCCCGCGAATCACTTGCCGCCGAGCTGCGCCAGCAGGAGGCGCGGTTCCGCCAGTTGTCCGAGAAGTTCCTCGCCGAGTCCGCGCAGCTTCGCACGCGGATCGAAAGCGAAAGTCGTTCATTGCCAACGCCGCCGCTCCGACAGGTCGCGCCCGACAACGGACATTCCGCCAAGGCCGAGCTGGACGCCGAAACGCGCAAGGAGTTCCGCAAGATTGCCGACCGGCTCGACGGGCTTCAACGCCGGATGGAGGAGATCATCCGGTTGTGAGCTGAAGCAGTTAGTTCGAGGAGTGGTGAGGCTTCCCATCCGGCACCTCCCTTGAGTTTGCCCGAAACCTTTGGGAGCCGTCATCGTCCAGAACAGGGTTCAACCTATGACAATCTTTCGTTTCATGGTGCCGCTCGTCGTCAGCGGCCTGCTCTCCACCGCGTTGGCCGAGGCCGTGAAGGACCGCGAGGGGGCCGTCCGCAAGGACAAGGCCGAGATGCAGAACGACGCCCGCTGGATTTACAACGACTGGCAGAAGGGCTTCGCCGAGGCCCGGCGCACCGGCAAGCCGCTGCTCATCGTGCTGCGCTGCGTGCCGTGCCTGTCCTGCATGGGCCTCGACGCCAGCGTGCTCACGACCGCCGAGCTGACGCCGCTGCTCGACCAGTTCGTCTGCGTGCGGCTCATCAACGCCAACGCCATCGAGCTGGCGAAGTTCCAGTTCGACTACGACCTGTCCTTCTCGACGCTGTTCTTCAATGCCGACGGCACGCTCTACGGACGCTACGGCTCGTGGACGCACCAGAAAGACCCGCAGGAGAAAACCACCGCCGGCTACCAGCGCTCGCTGGAGGCGGCGCTCGCCATCCACACGGCCTATCCAGTGAACAAGGCCGCGCTCGTGGGCAAGCAGGGCGGCTCCACGCCCTTCGCCACGCCGGTTGAAATCCCGCTGCTCGCCGGCAGATACAAGCGCGACCTCGACTGGGAGGGCAAGGTGGTCGGCAGTTGCGTTCATTGCCATCAGATCGGCGATGCCTACCGCTCCTACTATCGCGACCAGGGCAAGCCGCTGCCCAACGACCTCATCTATCCGATGCCCATGCCGGAAACGATTGGAGCCACCTTGGAGCCGGACCACATCGCGAAGGTGAAGGCCGTCGCGCCCGGCAGCATCGCGGCGAAGGCGGGCGTGCAGGCCGGCGATCAAGTCACGATGCTCGGCGGGCAGTTGCTACTGTCCATCGCGGACTTCGCGTGGGCATTGCACCGCGCACCGGAGTCCGGCCCGCTGGTGGTGAAGGTGAAACGTGGCAAATCAGAAACCTCGCTGACGCTCACCCTGCCCGCCGGCTGGCGCGCGAAGTCCGACATCTCGCGCCGTGTCGGCACCTGGCCCATGCGCGGCATGGCCACCGGCGGCATGGTGCTTGTGGACCTAACCGACGAGGAGCGCCTCACGCGCGGCCTCGCGAAGGACAAGCTCGGGCTGTTCGTGAAGGGCCTCGGCCAATACGGCAAGCACGCCGCCGCGAAGAACGCGGGCTTCCAGAAGGACGACGTGCTCGTGGAACTCAACGGCCAGTCCGCCCGCATCACCGAGGGCGAACTCATCGGCCAGCTCCTCCAGCAGACCAGGCCCGGCCAGAAGCTCAAGGCCGCTGTCCTGCGCGGCGGCAAGCGCGTCGAGTTGATGCTGCCGATGCAGTAGCCGGTGGTTCATCCAGCGCCGTCGGTGGCGCGCTTGCTGCCGCTGCGCCATTCTGCTGCGCGAGCCTCAATGGTGTGGCGCGGGAAATTGTCCGTGCCTTCCACAGGGGATATGACTGAAGGGCGGGGAGGCGATGCAGAGAATTCATCCAGCCAGAGCGGGCTGCACCTTGCGTTTCCGGCAATCGCAGGCACACGTAGGGGCTGTTTGTTGAAGGCACCGGTTTGCCCAACTCAAAATGGAAAGCATGTCCGCCTCGGCTCCGCCCATCACTCCGACCGCGTTGGTCCAACGGCTGCCTGATGGTTCCGTGGAGGTGGCGTTGCGCGGCGCGTTTTCCCATCCGCACTGGCTGGCGTATCTGCTGCGGGCGCTGTCGGAGAGCCAGGTCTCCCTCGTGTCCGGGCGCGCGTTGCAGAATGACGCGCTCGACTGGGACGCGCGCATCGCGCTGGATTTCCGGCAGAGCCAGTTGCAGCCCGAGACGCTCGACTACGTGGCGCTGGCCCAGCAGCGGTTCAACCTGGCCACGCTCGCCGCGCCGCAGTTGGGCAGTTTCCGCATCACGCGCCGGAGTGATCTGCAATTGGAGGCGCATCTGGAAGCGCCGGACCAGGTCGGGTTTCTGGGCCGGCTGCTGACGCGGGTCTCCTCACTCGGCTTGTTCCCCTCGGCGATGGAAATCGCGACGGTGGGCGGCTGCATCCGGGACCGCATCGTCTTTCGCGGCATCATGAACAAGGCCCCGACGGACACGGTGCAGAAGTCATTGGAGGCCATGTGCCGGCTGATGCTGGCCCCGCCCAAGCCGCTGGCGATCTCCCCACCGCCGGAAGCTCACAATCTCTCGCGTCCGGCGTAGCCGCTGTCGAGGTCGTGCCAGTGGGTGATGTCGTCCTCTTCCAGTTCCCAGCACAGGAAGACTTCGCGCCCGGCCTGGATGGCGGGGAAGTCCACCAGGCCGCGGTCAATGTCCTTGACCTGGATTTCGCGCTGGTTGAACTCCTCAAGGAGTTCCTTGAACGCGCTCAGGTTGCGAATCCACTGGTTGACCTTGCCACCGCCGAAGTCATCACCGTCGGTGAGGCGCGGGCCGGTGCTCTGATCGTAGGAGGCGAGGTCGCGGCGGAGGCGCTGGAGCTGCGGGAACCAGACGCGGAGCTGGGGCAGGAGCGCGCGGGCCTCGGCCACGCTGTAGTGCTTGGAGAAGCGCCGCTCCATGCCGGTCAGGGCTTGGCCGGCGCGGCGGCCTTGAGCTTCTTTTGGATGGCCTCGGAGGGTTCGATCGTGAGGGCGTGCTCCCATTGGGCGCGGGCCTGCTCGGGCTGCTTGAGCGCGGCGTAGATGTCGCCGAGGTGGTCGTGCAGCGTGGCGTCCGGCTCCTTCTGGTGCTTGAGGGCCTTGAGCTGGTATTCGAGGGCGGCCTTGGGCTGGTTCAGCTTGAAGAGCACCCAGGCCATGCTGTCGAGGAAGGCCGCGTTCTCCGGCTCCTGCTTGACGGCCTTCTCGATCATCGCCCGGGCCTCGGTGAGGTTTTCGCCGCGCTCGGCCCACATGTAACCGAGGTAGTTCAGCGCCTCGGCGAAGTCGGGCGCGAGCTTGAGGGACTGGCGAAAATAATTTTCAGCCTGCTTGAAGTCCTTGTGCCGCTCGTAGGCGGTGCCGACCTGGAAGAAGAACAGGGCGGTGAGCCGCTCCGGCTCGTCGCGCTTGGCGAGCAGCTCGGCGGCGGTGAAGTGCTTGATGCTCGCCGCGTAGTCCTTGGAGCGGCTGTGCGCGAGGGCGGAGTAGAATTCCAGCAGGAAGGTGGCCTTGAACTTCTTGCGCGCCGTCTCCAGCAGCTTCAGCGCCTCCTCCGCGTCGTCGTTGGTGATGTAAACGCCCGCGAGGTCGTAATAGACCGGCTCGAACTCCTGCTTTGCGCCCTCGTTGAGCTGGATGGTCTTGGTGTAAAACTCGATGGCCTTCTCCCAGTTCTTCTGCTCGGCGGCGATGGCCCCGAGGAAGTAGTGCGCGAGCGGGTTCGTGGGCTGGTCGCGCACGAGGGCGTCGAGCTGGGCCTGCGCGGCCTTGAGGTCGTTGGCGCGGAGGTAAAGCTCGACGATGCGGTTGCGCAGGATGGCCTGGTTCGGGAAGCGCTCAAGCAGCTTCACGTAAAGCTCGGCGGCGCGCTTGTATTCGCCCGCGAAGCTGAACAGCTCGGCGAGGCGGAAGATGAGGTTCTGGCCCTTGGGGTCGAGCTTCGCGGCGGCCTCGATGATCGCCATGACCTTGGCCTTGACGGACTCAAACTGGCGCGGCTGGACGGAGACGTAATTGCGGTAAGCTTCGCCGAGTTCGAGGAGGAAGTTGATCTCGGTCACGCCGAGCGCGGCGGCCTCGTCGAGCGCGGCGAGCGCGTCCTTGGGCCGGTTGGTCTGGAGGTAAATGGTCGCGAGGTTCTGGTAGCCCAGGAGCGCCTTGGGCAGCTTGACGATGGCCTTGCGGCTCGCGGCGATGGCGAGGTCCGTCTTGCCGGCCTGCTGGTAGGCGATGCCCAGCAAGGCATCCACAAACCCGGTGGCCGAGCGCTGTTCGGCGCACTTGCTGAGAACCTCGATGGCCTTCTCGGACTCCTTCTTGCGGATGAGCCGGCGCGCCACGTCAATGACGAGCGGCTCGTTCGTCGGGTCGGCGAGGACGGACTTGTAGAACTGGTCGAGCGCCTCGTCCGGCTGCTCGCGCAACTCGCCGCTGACGCCTGCCGCAAAGCGTGCCAGCGCCTCGCCGCGCTTCTCCATCTCATCCTTGGTCAGCGGGGCGTTGGCGACGGCGGCCTTGGCAGCCGGCACCGGAGCCGGGGCCTGCGCCTTCTTCGGGGCCGCGCAGCCAGCCAACAAACCCAGCGCGGCGAGCGCGACAACGGAGTGGAGAACGATCGGTCGCATGGTGAGTGGCGGCGCGGACAAGAACGACGGCACAGCCCCGCATGGCAGGACTGTGCCGTCCGAAGCGTAAGGCAAGCGCGGGGGCGCTTACTTCTGCCAGGTGCGCTTCTTGTGGCGGTTGAGGCGCAACTTCTTCCGGCGTTTGTGTTTGTTGATCTTCGCTTTCCGGCGTTTTTTCAGGGAACCCATATCGTTAGTTTGCTCGTTGCGGCGCCTTGGACGGTCGAATTGCGACCGCCCTTCGGCGAAACGCGGTCAATATACCACCTTGTTCAAGGGATACTCAATGATTCCTTCTGCGCCCGCCGCCTTGAGCTGCGGGATGATCTCGCGGACGGTCTTCTCGTCAATGATCGTCTCCACCGCCACCCACTCGGGATGACTGAGCTGCGAGATGGTCGGGTTGCGCAGCGCGGGCAGCTCGGCGAGCAGCTTGCTCAGGCCGGCGCGGGGGACGTTCATCTTGAGGCCGACTTTCGACTCGGCTTCCAGCGCGCCGCGCAGCAGCAGGGACAGCGTCTCGATCTTTCTGCGCTTCCAAGCGTCCTTCCATGAATCGTGATTCGCGATGAGGCGCGGCGTGGAGGTGAGCAGCGTCTCGACGATGCGCAGCTTGTTCGCGCGCAGCGAGGAGCCGGTCTCGGTGACCTCGACGATGGCGTCCACAAGCTCGTGCGCCTTCACCTCGGTCGCACCCCAGGAGAACTCCACCTCCGCCTTCACGCCGTTCTTCTTGAGCCAGCGGCTCGTGAGGTTCACGACCTCGGTGGCGATGCGCTTGCCCTGCAAATCCTTCACCGACTTGATCGAAGATTCTTCGGGCACCGCCAGCACCCAGCGCGTCGGCTGGCGGGAAATCTTGCTGAAGATGAACTCGCCGACCTCGTGGACCTTCGAGCCGTTCTCAACGATCCAGTCGTGGCCCGTGATGCCCGCGTCGAGGTAGCCGTGCTCGACGTAGCGGCTGATCTCCTGCGCGCGGATGAGCCGGATCTCCAGCTCCTCGTCGTCAACGTAAGGCACGTAGCTGCGGCTGCTCACCTGCACGTTGAAGCCTGCCTTGGCCATCTTCTCGATGGTGGCGTCCTGCAAGCTGCCCTTGGGCAGGCCCAGCCGGAGCTTGGGCTTACTCGTCTGCTTGGTTTCCGATTTCTTCATGTGACCGTAAAACGTAAAACGTAACCCGTAAGCTGTGGCGTCCGGACGCC